>Ga0194126_10000019_pt1 | contig 234594 bp, 237 predicted proteins | sample TA2KigC150mmetaG_FD_148641 | JGI IMG/M metagenome (GOLD analysis project Ga0194126, IMG submission 148641) | Freshwater microbial communities from Lake Tanganyika, Tanzania - TA2015035 Kigoma Deep Cast 150m | ecosystem: Environmental > Aquatic > Freshwater > Lake | place: Tanzania: Lake... | reverse complement strand
TGATGATCTCAAATGCATCGAGACCCATTTCTAAAAAAGAAATGGATATGTGTGCTGAAAGTGGTGTGACTTTTATTGAATTACCTATCGCTTACGACGCTTTAACAGTCGTGACTAATAAAGCGAATGACTGGGCAAAATCCATCACTGTGGCTGAGCTTAACAAAATTTGGGCGTCAGGTAGCTCTGTCAAAAGCTGGAAAGATGTCAACCCTGCCTGGCCTAATCAACCCATGAAGTTATTTGGCCCAGGCGCTGACTCAGGCACTTTTGACTACTTCACCGAAGCGATTAATGGCCGCGCTAAATCATGTCGCTCTGACTTCACAGCGTCTGAGGATGACAATGTGTTAGTGACTGGTGTATCAGGGGATAAGGGTGGCTTAGGTTACTTTGGTTTAGCGTACTACCTTGAAAATAAAGATAAACTAAACGCTGTGGCTATCGTGCCAAAGGATAAAACGAATGGTGTTCTCCCTTCAGAAGCCACTGTGATGGATAGCACATACCAACCCCTAGCACGCCCTTTATTTATCTACGTCAATGGTGCCAAAGGTGCGTTTGATAAAGATGTGAAAGCTTTTGTGGAGTACTACATCGCTAATGCACCTAAGCTCGTGAAGGAAGTGAAATATGTGCCACTCAATTCTTCTGAATACGCAGCAGTATCCAAACACTGGCAAAGTAAAAAATCGGGTTCAGGTTTTAATGGTACCCCCGAGGTTGGTTTAAAAATTGAAGATCTGATCAAGCGCATCAAAGACTAAGCACTGAAAGACCTTTAAAGCAAGTGAGTAACTATTAAAAAAGGCGGCATAATGCCGCCTTTTTTAACTTTGAAACGTTACAATAATTTTTATGTAACTCTATAGAAAAAATAAATTGGCAATCACTCCATTACAAGATCCACCCATCAGTAAAAGGCTCGCTAAAAATATTAAGCGAAACTTTATTGAACGCATCATCGAAATCATTCTGCTTTTTGCAGCGCTTGCTGCTACTTTTATTACCTTAGGTATTGTTTATATTCTAGTCACTGAAGCCTCAGGGTTTTTTAGAGAGGTCAGCGTGATTGAGTTCTTAACGAGCAGACAATGGAGCCCGCTCTTTGAAGATGCACACTACGGCATCTTGCCTCTGGTATCAGGCACACTCACAACCTCTTTCGTGGCGCTGATGATTGCAATCCCTATTGGCACGATTGCTGCAATCTACCTCTCTGAATTTGCATCACACAAAACACGTGAGAGTGTAAAGCCTATCTTAGAACTTCTTGTCGGTGTGCCGACAGTGGTCTTTGGTTACTTTACCCTTCTTTTTGTGACACCCTTACTTCAGAAGTTAAATCCGGACTTACCTACGTTTAACATGCTAGGAGCCGGTATCGTCATGGGTGTCATGATTATCCCTTACATCGCATCAGTTGCGGAGGATGCGATGAAAGCAGTGCCTATGCATATGCGAGAAGGTTCTTATGCGATGGGAGCGACTAAATTTCAAACAGCGATTCGTGTCGTCACACCCGCCGCCACATCGGGCATTATTGCGGCCTATATTTTGGGGATCAGTCGTGCAGTCGGAGAAACGATGGTCGTCGCGATCGCAGCAGGACAGCAGCCTAGCTTTACCTTTAATCCACTCGAAGGGGCAGCGACCATCACAGCCTACATCGTGCAAGTCGCGATGGGAGATTTGCCGCATGGTAGCTTAGGCTATCAGAGTATTTTTGCAGCAGGTATGGTCTTATTTTTACTGACCTTCCTATTTAACATTCTAGGTCATATGGCTCGTAAACGATTTGCAGAGAGATATTAATGTATGGTGAAAGATAAAATGGACTCTGAATTTAGTTTAATCAAGCCTAAAACGCTTAACGAAGTGCGCGCTATGATTCGAAAGCATAAGCGTAACGACTTTATTTTTTCATCGATTGGTTTATTGACCATCATATTCGCCCTCCTTACATTACTTATTCTATTTGTCGATCTTGTGATGGATGGCTACCCTAAATTAAATTATGAATTCTTCACCGACTTTCCATCAAGACGTGCGGCACATGCAGGCATTTTGTCAGCATGGGTAGGTTCATCACTGATTATGCTGGTCACCTTTATTACTGCAGTGCCTATGGGGGTCGCGGCTGGCGTTTATTTAGAAGAATATGCGCCCAAGAATTGGTTCACTGACATTATTGAAATCAATGTCACCAATCTTTCTGGTGTGCCATCCATTATTTATGGCTTACTCGCACTGGGGCTTTTTGTATACACCTTTCATCTTGGACAAACGATTGTCACCGCGGGACTCACACTCGGTCTTTTAATGTTACCTATTGTCATCGTATCCACACGTGAAGCAATTCGATCTATCCCTATTGCTATTCGTGAAGCTGCTTATGCAGTTGGTGCGACGAAGTGGCAGGTTGTATTGCATCACGTCATTCAGTATTCATTTGGTGGCATTTTGACCGGTATCATTATTGGTATGGCTCGAGCACTCGGTGAAACAGCGCCTATTATTACTGTGGGAGCCCTCACCTTCATCGCGTTCTTACCGCCAGCGCCTATTTCCAGCTCAGCGCCATTTATTTCTTTTGAATGGTTACAGTCTGGATTTACCGTTCTACCGATTCAAATGTTTAGCTGGCTCTCACGACCTGAGCATGCATTTCATATTAACGCAGCTGCAGCTGGTGTTGTAATTATTTTGCTCACACTGCTCATGAACAGCACAGCGATTTGGTTACGATATCGCATTAGAAAAAATATTAAATGGTAAATTTTATTTACAGGAAAAAAAATGTCAGAAAATAAATTAAACATTAAAGCTGAAGCAAAGAATCTTAACTTTTTTTATGCGAATGGAACTAAGGCATTAAAAAATGTAAGTCTTCCTGTTTATGAAAATAAAATCACTGCCCTCATTGGGCCTTCCGGTTGTGGTAAATCTACATTCTTACGTTGCTTTAATCGCATGCATGATCTTTATCCTGGTAATCGCTATGAGGGTCAAATTCTTCTTCATCCTGACAATACAAACGTCCTTGGTAAAGGTGTTGATCCCATTGAAGTGCGCATGCGTATCAGCATGGTGTTTCAAAAACCCAATCCTTTTCCAAAATCTATTTATGAGAACGTAGCCTATGGATTAAGGATTCGTGGTGAAAGATCAAAGTCTGCGGTTGATGATAAGGTAGAGGAAGCATTAAAAGGTGCATCGCTTTGGAATGAAGTAAAAAGTAGATTACAAGATTTAGCTTTTAATTTATCCGGCGGTCAACAACAGCGCTTATGTATTGCGCGTGCTTTAGCGACTGACCCTGAAATTATGTTATTCGATGAGCCTACTTCCGCACTTGATCCTATTGCAACTGTGAATATTGAAGAGCTGATGTCTGGATTAAAAAATAAATTATCTATCTTGGTCGTGACGCATAACATGCAACAGGCTGCACGTATTTCTGATTACACAGCTTATATGTACCTAGGTGAGATGATTGAGTTCGATGCGACAGATAAGATCTTCACCAACCCGAGCAGAAAAGAAACGGAAGATTACATTACAGGTAAATTCGGTTAGTTCTGTCCAATTGATTCATACTTTAAAAAAATTCTTTAAAAAAAATTTAAAGTGGTTTGCTACTTTTTTTATTTTACTGGGATTGCTTCTCACCAACCTTAATCTCTACCCTTACAATATTTTTTGTCATAGCTTAGGGGTGATGGGCTGGACGTTTGCAGGATATTTAAATAAGGACAAAGCCATTATGATTAACTTTGGATTGCAAATCCCTTTATTCATGATTGGCTATCTAAAAATATTTGGATTGTAATTAGGCAACTTCCCTTACTGTGTCAGCAATGAAGTGCGCATGATTTTTAATAGCCTCAAAATCTTCACCCTCGACCATGACACGAATCTTAGGCTCTGTGCCTGAAGGTCTTAAGAGCACGCGTCCTTTGCTGTTCAATTGAACTTCTACTTTTTTTACCGCATCCTGAATTGATTTATTTTTTCCTAAATCAATTTTTTTGTGTGTCTCAACATTGATTAATACTTGAGGATAGAGCGGTGCATCTTTGGTCGCCTCATGAAGTGATTGATTAAGAAGTCTTAAAGATTTTAAAACTTGTAAGGAAGCGATAATAGCATCTCCCGTTGAATGCTGATCTAGGGTAAGTATGTGGCCTGAATTTTCTCCACCAATGAGCCAACCTTTTTCAAGTAGAGCTTCTAGAACATAACGGTCACCTACTTGCGTTCTTACAAATTCCACGCCTAGATCATAGAGGGCTTTTTCAATCGCCATATTCGTCATGAGCGTTCCAACCACGCCACCTTTTAATTGATTTTTTTCTTTTAAAGCACGTGTGATCACCAAAAGGAGTTGATCGCCATCAATGATATTTCCTAAGTGGTCAATCATCACAACACGGTCCCCATCGCCATCAAAGGCAATGCCTATATCTGCTTTATGTTTTAAGGTGGCTTCTTTGATGGTTTTGGGATGTGTAGAACCTACATCGAGATTAATATTAAATCCATCAGGCTCATTACCGATAGCAATCACTTCAGCACCAAGTTCAGAGAATATTTTTGGGGCAACATGATAAGTCGCACCATGGGCACAATCGAGCACAATTTTGAGACCACGAAGATTAAGTTTTTCTGGGAATGTACTTTTGCAAAACTCAACATAACGACCTTCTGCATCATCCACACGCTTGGCTTTTCCAAGCATCTGAGGCAATACTGTTGTGATAGGTTGGCTTAGTGCTAATTCCACTTCCGCTTCAAAGGCATCAGGTAACTTTTTTCCAGCCTCTGAAAATATTTTAATGCCGTTATCTGGAAATGGATTATGTGAGGCAGAGATCACAATACCTGCTTGTGATCTTAAAGCTTTAGTTAGATAAGCAACCGCTGGTGTTGGCATAGGGCCTGTTAAATACACATTGACACCTGCAGCTATAAATCCAGCCTCTAGTGCTGACTCCAGCATGTAACCTGAAACCCTTGTGTCTTTGCCAATGACAACACTTGGATGTTTGATTTTTTTATCCGTATTATTTTTGACAAGCATCGATCCGATAGCGAACCCTAGACGAACGAAGAAATCAGGTGTGATGGGATCTTGTCCCACGACACCTCGAATACCGTCTGTACCGAAATAATGTCTTGCCATAATTAAGTTGTACCTTGCGCTACATTGATGATTTTAAGTGCGCTCTTTGTTGCTTTTATATCATGAACTCGAAGTATTTTAGCGCCTTTTATAACAGAAAAGATAGCTGCGGAGAGGCTACCTGATAAATGATCATCAGAGTCACCATTTAAAATTTTTCTAATGAATGATTTTCTGGAGAGCCCAACCAGAAGTGGAAATTTTAAGGATTGAAATGATTCGAGATGTTGCAGAAGCTCTATATTGTGTTCGAATGTTTTACCGAATCCAAAACCTGGATCTAAAATGATGCGTGACTGATCAATACCCTCAAGCATGAGATGATTGACGCGTGCTTCTAAAAACAATTTCACCTCACTCACAACATTGGAATACTGAGGATTCACCTGCATCGTCTTAGGTGTACCTTGCATATGCATTAGACATAGGCCGACATTAGACTCTTTAATGACATCAATAGCACCAGGCTGACTTAATGCATACACATCATTAATCATCGCCACATCCAGATCAATCACTGCTTTCATCACTTCTGGCTTATAGGTATCAATAGAGATAGCAATGTCAGACTCTTTTTTTAAAGCCTCAATGATGGGTGTAATACGTTTTAATTCTTCATCTACACTGACAGGATCTGATCCTGGGCGAGTTGACTCCCCTCCAATATCGATGATATCCACACCCTCTTCAATCATTTGATGCGCGCGCTTTAATGCGCTATCCAAAGTGAAGTATTGGCCACCATCTGAAAATGAATCAGGTGTGATATTTAAAATACCCATAATGAGTGGGCGTTTTACATCAAAGACATGTTTATTTAATTGCAGCATCATAAAAAAACAAAGGCTAGATAAACTAGCCTTGATTTCATTTAGCCTTTAGCGCTGGGTTGAGGAACCACAGCTACTTTCGTATCTGAAGATCCTTTATCGCTCTTAGGTGGGTTTGGAGTTTGTTTAGGCTTTGGCGGCCTTACTTTTTTACCTGCCATGATGTCATTAATCTGATCCGCATCAAGGGTTTCATATTCAAGCAGCGCTTTCGCCATCGCCTCAACTTTACGACGATTTTTTTCAATCAATTTTCTTGCAACACTGTATTGCTCATCTAGAATACGACGAATTTCAGCATCGACTTTTTGTTGAGTGGCTTCAGAAATGGTTTTAGAAGACATAGCACCAAAGAATGAATCCTGATCTTGACCCACATAAACCATCGTCCCCAATTTTTCTGACATACCATAACGCGTGACCATATCTCGTGCTAATTTTGTTGCGCGCTCAAAATCGTTCGATGCACCTGTCGACATTTGCTTCATAAATACTTCTTCAGCAATGCGTCCACCAAAGAGAATTGAAATTTCTTCTAATATCTTATTCTTATAGTTGCTCAGACGATCAAACTCTGGCAGTTGCCAGGTCAAGCCCAATGCCCAACCGCGAGGCATGATAGTCACTTTGTGAACCGGATCTGCATGAGGTAACAACTTTGCAACGACTGCATGGCCTGATTCATGGTATGCCGTATTCATACGCTCCTCTTCTCGCATCACGAGTGATTTTCTTTCAGGTCCCATAAAGATTTTATCTTTAGCGTCTTCAAAATCTTGCATATCTACGGTGCGTTTATTACGACGCGCTGCAAACAATGCTGACTCGTTCACAAGGTTGGCTAAGTCTGCACCTGAAAAACCAGGCGTACCTCTTGCAATGATGCTTGCCTTCACATCAGGATCTGCTGGAATTTTTCTCATATGAACTAATAGAATTTCTTCGCGACCTTTAATATCAGGGAGTGACACCATCACTTGACGATCGAAACGTCCCGGACGAAGGAGCGCTTTATCTAATACATCGGCACGATTGGTTGCCGCAATGACAATCACGCCTGAATTTGCTTCAAAGCCATCGAGCTCAACTAAAAGTTGATTGAGTGTTTGTTCGCGCTCATCATTACCGCCGCCGGTACCTTGACCACGATGGCGACCTACCGCATCAATTTCATCGATAAAGATAATGCATGGTGCGCTTTTTTTAGCTTGCTCAAACATATCGCGAACACGAGCAGCACCTACACCTACAAACATTTCTACGAAGTCAGATCCTGAAATCGTGAAGAAAGGGACTTTTGCTTCGCCAGCGATGGCGCGAGCCAATAATGTTTTACCTGTGCCTGGAGGTCCCACCATGAGCACGCCCCTTGGAATGCGGCCGCCTAATTTATGGAATTTGCCTGGATCTTTTAAGAACTCAACAATCTCAGTGACTTCTTCTTTAGCTTCATCACATCCTGCGACATCAGCAAATGTGGTCTGATTGTTCGTTTGATCAAGCTGTCTTGCTTTACTCTTACCAAATGAAAATGGGCCGCCACCTTTGGAGCCACCTTGCATTTGACGCATAAAGAAAATCCATACGCCTACCAGAAGAATCATCGGGAACCATGAAATGAAAATGCTCATAAGGATCGATTGTTGCTCTTCAGGCTTAGCTTCAACGATGACATTATTTTTTAGAAGATCAGATACCAACCAAGGATCTGTCGGCGCATAGGTATTAAATTTCTTACCTTCGCTCGTTGTTCCTTTAATTTTGTGGTTATCAATTTCAACTTTGGCGATCTTGCCATCTTTCACTTGTTCCATAAATTGTGAATAGACCAGTGAAGTATCATTTTTCGAAGAGCCCGAAAACTGATTGAAAACAGTCATAAGAATGAGTGCGATCGCGACCCAAATGGCAATACTTTTTAGTGTGTGGTTATTCAATTGATGGATGACCTCGTATCATCTGTTTTAATCACTTTATTTTAAACCTAATTATATGACTTTAATGAGACTTTTTAAGCTTTTGCAAAGCCTAGCAAATAAACTTCACTGCTACGATCACGCGAAGCTTTAGGCTTCACCGTAATCACCTTTTCAAACTCAGGACGCATCTTTTTTACCAGCTCATCAAAGTCACTGCCAACAAAGGTTTTGACTAGAAAATGTCCACATGGTTTCAACCATTGTAAAGAAAAATCTAAAGCCAGCTCGGTCAAATACATCACACTTGGCTGATCAACTGTCTTGATACCTGTAATATTGGGGGCCATATCCGAAATTACAAGGTCTATCAGTGAATTATTTAAGTGGGCTTCAAGCTCTCCAAGAGAGGCCTCTTCTCTAAAATCCCCTTGAATAAAATCAACTCCAGGAATAGGGTCCATAGGCAACAAATCCATAGCGAAAATGTGGCCTTTTCCTCGGAGAAGCTTGGCGGCCACCTGAGACCAACTTCCTGGGGTTGAGCCCAAATCCACAATATTCATCCCGGGCTTAATAAGCTTATATTTCTCGTGAATCTCCATGAGCTTATATGCAGCTCTCGATCGAAAGCCATCTCTCTGAGCTTGTTTGACGAAGGCGTCATTCACATGCTCTTGCATCCAGGCCTTGCTAGTTCTTGTTCTTTTCATCTGTTAAAATCGATTCTTTAGATCTTTAGAAGTTTCTACCTTGAATTCAAAAGCCATTGCATACCTTCGAAGCTTAGCGCACACATTAAATCCAGTGGTCAGAATTGGCAATAAAGGCTTAACATCATCCGTCATTAAAGAAATCGATCTTAGTCTTCAAGCGCATGAGTTGATTAAAATTAAAATCCAAAATGACGAAAAGTCAGTGCGTGAATCCATGTTAAATGAAATATGTGAGGCACTTCAAGCCACTGCTGTCCATCATATCGGCTTACAAATTATTGTTTATCGTGCGGCGTCAGAGCCCAAGATAGTATTACCCAAATAATTATCTAATTTTTAAGATAGCAAAAACACCTAAGAAACACTCAAGTAAATACGCAATACTTGAGATGCCATGCCAAGTTGCAAATCGATCTGCAAAGACACTCTCCATGACATCTTTTGGCATCGCGTCTAATTTGAATTTTTCTAACAATGGATTAATGCCTAAATGACTAATCAAAATAAGAACAAGCATGAGAACAATAATCCAAAAGAAACCTTGTTTTAATGCGTTTGTACCATACTGACATATACGTTGAATCAGGAGATAAATACTAGTGGCCATACCCACATAAGCCATCATTCGAAAAAGCTGTCCTGCAATATTGCCTGCAAGTTGTGCCTCAGGCATCAGTTTGAATAACTCATAAGCCACAATACCTACAACCCACAAGCCGCCTATCCAAAAGGTTGCGGTAATGATTGCTAAATTTTCTGACCATTGTTTCATGATGTTTTTAGTTTAATACAAAAATGGGTTTTCATTTATAGATACTTGATATCGAGTAGCTCATATGATTTGGCACCACCTGGCGTATTCACTTCGGCCACATCCCCAACAGCTTTTCCGATAAATGCTTTTGCAATCGGCGAATTGATTGAAATCTTTTTCTGTTTAATATCAGCCTCATCATCTCCTACAATTTGGTAGGTAAAAATATCTTCGCTATCAAGATCCTGAGCTTCAACAGTTGAACCAAATACACATTGATTTTCACCAACAATAGTAGAGGGATCAATCACCATTGCATTTGATAATTTTGCTTCAATTTCTGCAATACGGCCTTCGATAAAACTTTGGCGTTCTTTTGCTGACTCATATTCAGCATTCTCAGATAAGTCACCTTGTGCTCTTGCTTCTGAAATAGCTTGGATAATATTCGGACGATCAACACTTTTTAAACGGTGAAGCTCTTCCTTGAGAAGCTCAGCGCCTTTAGTGGTCATGGGTATTTGTTTAAGCATATTCATTCCTATTAAAACAAAAACCACGCTCTATAAATGGAGTGTGGTTTATAAAAATTGAGTGTATTTTAAGTAAGTTCTTTATGCAAGCTTTGGATAGAGGTGACAGTAATCTCTTCGACAAAATTCATTCCAATGCATGCCGCTTTAGCGCCTGCAATAGTTGTGTAATATGTCACTTTATTTTGTAACGCGTATCTTCGAATTTCATACGAATCTGCAATAGCACGCTTATCTTCTGTAACATTGACGATAAAAGAAATCTCATTATTCTTAATCATATCAACAATATGAGGTCTTCCCTCTGCTACTTTATTGACTGGCTCAACATGAAGTCCTGCATCCATAAGGGCTTTTGCAGTGCCCTTAGTTGCCACAATTTGAAAGCCTAATTTATCTAATGATTTTGCAATCTCAATAACCTTGTGATGATCTTCACGGCGCACACTGATAAACGCTTTTCCATCTTTAGGTAATTTTGAAGAAGAGCCAAGTTGAGATTTAATAAACGCTTCCGCAAATGTTTTACCTAAGCCCATGACTTCACCTGTTGATTTCATTTCAGGCCCTAAAATTGTATCGACACCAGGGAATTTAATAAATGGGAATACAGCCTCTTTGACAGAGAAAAATTTAGGCACAATTTCTTTCTTCACTTTTTGTGACTTAAGCGTTACACCAACCATATTGCGTGCTGCAATTTTAGCTAACTGTAACCCACATGCTTTAGATACAAAAGGAACGGTACGAGATGCTCTAGGATTCACTTCTAGAACATAAATTACATCGCCTTGAATCGCAAACTGCACATTCATCAAGCCTATAACGTTAAGCGCTTTCGCCATCTCAATCGTTTGTTTTCTTAATTCATCTTGAGTTTTTTTAGACAAGCTATAAGGAGGAAGTGAGCACGCAGAGTCGCCTGAGTGAACACCCGCCTGTTCGATGTGCTCCATAATGCCACCAATAATGACATCTGTGCCATCTGATAATGCATCGACATCCACCTCAAGCGCATCATTTAAAAACCGATCAAGAAGCACAGGAGATTCATGAGAGACTTTTACAGCTTCACGCATGTAACGTTCAAGTTGTGCTTGCTCGTGCACGATTTCCATCGCACGACCCCCAAGAACATAACTCGGTCTTACCACAAGTGGGTAGCCAATTTCTTCAGCTAAACGAATCGCATCTTCAGGTGTTCTCGCTGTGCGATTAGGTGGCTGCTTAAGGCCAATAGAATTTAACATTTTTTGGAAGCGCTCACGATCTTCTGCTATATCAATAGCATCAGGTGAGGTACCAATGATTGGTACGCCTGCTTTTTCTAAATCTTTAGCTAATTTTAATGGGGTTTGTCCACCGTATTGCACAACGACGCCTAATGGTTTTTCAATAGCGACAATTTCTAAAACATCTTCAAGTGTGACGGGCTCAAAATAAAGTCGGTCTGAGGTATCGTAATCAGTGGATACCGTTTCGGGATTACAATTCACCATGATGGTTTCGAATCCATCCTCACGCAATGCTAATGCTGCATGCACACAACAATAATCAAATTCAATACCTTGTCCAATACGATTAGGTCCGCCACCTAATACAATAATTTTTTTCTTAAGCGTTGGATTAGCTTCACACTCTTCCTCATATGTTGAATACATATAAGCTGTATTCGTTGAGAATTCTGCAGCGCAGGTATCTACACGCTTATATACTGGTCTTACGTCATGCTGATGACGATAATTTCTAACATCCTCTTGTTTGGTTTTTAAAAGTGTTGAAAGCCTTCTATCAGAAAACCCTTTTTGCTTTAACTGAAATAAATCTTCTTTTGATAGATCGTTAAGTGAGGTACCTATCAAATCTTTTTCGATATCAATAATATTTTTAATTTGATGTAAGAACCATGGATCAATATTGGAGTGTCCAAAAACTTCTTCAATCGACATGCCTAATCTAAATGCATCACCAACATACCAAATACGCTCAGGTCCCGGCTCTCTTAACTCTTTAATGATGAGATCTTGATCCGTTGTTTTTTCATCTAAGCCATCCACACCAATTTCAAGACCTCTTAATGCTTTTTGGAAAGATTCTTGGAAGGTACGTCCAATAGCCATAACTTCGCCAACAGATTTCATCTGAGTCGTAAGTCTTGAATCTGCTTGTGGAAATTTTTCAAACGCAAATCGAGGTACTTTTGTAACAACATAATCAATACTTGGCTCAAAAGATGCAGGTGTTGCGCCACCTGTAATTTCATTTTTTAATTCATCTAATGTAAAGCCAACTGCAAGTTTGGCTGCAATTTTTGCAATCGGGAAACCTGTCGCTTTTGAAGCTAGGGCAGATGATCGAGATACACGTGGATTCATTTCAATCACGATCATGTGTCCATCTTTTGGATTGATTGCAAATTGCACATTGGAACCACCTGTATCCACGCCAATTTCTCGTAAGACTGCAATCGATGCATTACGCATGATTTGATATTCTTTATCGGTAAGTGTTTGCGCAGGCGCAACAGTAATCGAGTCGCCCGTATGAACACCCATTGGATCTAAATTTTCAATGGAACAAATAATGATGCAATTATCTTGAGAGTCACGTACCACTTCCATCTCATACTCTTTCCATCCGAGCAAAGACTCTTCAATAAGAAGTTCTTTTGTGGGGGATACTTCCAATCCTCTTTCGCAGATCGTTATAAACTCTTCACGATTGTATGCAATGCCACCGCCACTTCCTCCCATGGTAAATGATGGGCGAATAATAGCTGGATAACCAATACCTGCTTGAACTTGAATTGCCTCTTCAAGGCTGTGCGCAATGGATGACCTTGCAGAGCCCAGGCCAATCTTATTCATAGCCTCTTTAAATTTTTGTCTATCTTCTGCTTTATCAATCGCTTCTTTCGATGCGCCAATTAATTCAACATTATATTTTTTTAGCACACCGAACTTATCTAAATCGAGCGCGCAATTGAGGGCAGTTTGCCCCCCCATTGTAGGAAGAAGCACATCAGGTTTTTCTTTTGCAATAATTTTTTCAACGATTTGCCAATTGATTGGTTCGATATAAGTTGCATCTGCCATTTCAGGATCTGTCATGATCGTAGCTGGATTTGAATTAACTAAGACGACGCGATAGCCTTCTTCACGAAGCGCTTTACAGGCTTGTGCGCCTGAATAGTCAAACTCACATGCTTGACCAATAACAATAGGGCCTGCACCAATAATGAGTATGGAATTGATATCTTTACGCTTTGGCATGGCTCATTTTCTTTTTTTCAATAAGATCAATAAAGTGGTCAAATAAATAGCTCATTTCAGATGGGCCAGGACTTGCTTCAGGATGACCCTGAAAACTAAAAGCGGGTTTATCAAACCTCTCAATACCTTGCAAGCTGCCATCAAAAAGAGATTGATGGGTAGCTGCTAAATTTTTAGGAAGTGAATTTTGATCGACCGTGAAGCCATGATTTTGGCTGGTAATAAAAACACGTTTTGTTTTTAAATCTTGGACAGGGTGATTTGCCCCATGGTGTCCAAATTTCATTTTAGATGTTTTAGCGCCACTCGCTAATGCTAAAAGTTGATGACCCAAACAAATACCAAAGGTAGGATAGCCATCGTCAACCAATTGTTTAATGGCTTTAATTGCATAATCGCATGGCTCAGGATCACCTGGTCCATTTGATAAAAATACACCATCAGGTTTTAAGCGAATCACTTCTTCATAAGAAGTTTCAGCAGGGACAACTGTCACCTTACATCGCCTTGAAACTAACATTCTTAAAATATTTTTCTTGATACCATAATCAAATGCGACGACATGATAATCCGACTCTTTGTGATTGCTATAACCTTCAGATAATGACCACTCGCCTTGATTGAATGCATAAGCTTTTTTAGAGCTCACAACTTTAGCGAGATCCATTCCGGAAAGTCCTGGAAAATTTTTAGCTTCTTGATGCGCTCTTTTATCATCATCAGACTCAGCAACAATACAGCCCGCTTGTGAGCCATATTCTCTTAGATGTCTTGTGAGCTTTCTTGTATCAATATTTGCGATCGCAACAATGTGATTCGCTTTTAAGTATTCGGATAATGTTTGTTCGCTTCTAAAATTGCTATTAATCATGGCGAGATCGCGAATGATTAAGCCACTCGCATAGACCTTATCAGATTCAATATCCTCTTGATTAACACCTACATTACCAATATGAGGATAAGTAAGCGTGACAATTTGTTTTGTATAAGAAGGATCAGTCAGAATCTCTTGATAACCAGTCATGGAAGTATTAAAAACAACTTCACCTGTGGTTAAACCTGGAGCACCAATTGAAATACCTCGAAACTTAGTTCCGTCTGCAAGCACTAACACTGCCGACATATTTCGCGACAAAATGATTCTCCAGTATTTGCAAATTCAAGGGTTTGGGTACTGGATATACAAAACGGGAGAAGTTTTTAGCAGCTCCCGTTTCAAATATCGTAGATATTATAGTCGATTTAGCGACTTATTTCAACGCACTAAACCACGATAAATAGCTATTAATCAGAAAGTCCTAAGACCTTTTGCATGTCAAAAAGGCCGGTTTTTTGTTGAGACAAAAACTTTGCAGCTCTGAGCGCCCCTTTAGCAAAGGTCGCTCGACTTGAAGCCTTGTGAGTTAATTCAATACGCTCACCCGTACCTGCGAACAAAACCGTATGGTCACCTACAATGTCGCCACCACGAATCGTTGAAAAACCAATAGTAGTTTGCTTGCGCTCACCTGTATTACCATAACGCTCATACTGCGCATCCTTTTTAAGGTCTCTGCCGCTTGCTTTTGCAACCGCTTCTCCTAATCTCAAAGCTGTGCCTGAAGGTGCATCAATTTTATGTCGATGATGCACTTCAATAATTTCAATATCAAAATCATCTTTGAGTAATTGTGTTGCTTTTTCAACTAATGAAATTAATAAATTAACACCCACACTCATATTGGGCGCAAAAACAATTGGTATCGTTTTTGAAGCATCAAGAATTATTTTCTTCTCTTGATCTGAGAATCCTGTAGTACCAATCACATACTTCACTTGATGCGCTTCACATAATTTTAAGTACTCGAGACTTGCCTCAGGTCTTGTAAAATCGATCACAACGTCAGCAGATGAAATCACTTTTGCAATGTCATGATCAATTTTAATGCCTGTGGAAATACCCAGTGCCTCACCTGCGTCACGGCCTAACTTGCCGCTCGATTTATGATCAATAGCTGCTACAAGCGCAAAATCTTTATCGGCAGTAATTTCTTGGATGAGCGTTTGACCCATTCGGCCAGAAGCGCCTACGATAAGAATATTTATTTTGCTCATACGATTAGAATCCTATTTTTTCTAACATTAAATCAAAGTAATTGCGATCTGTTTCAGCTGGCAATGGTTTTGAATTACCAGTTTTTGAGGCTTCAGGTTTTACTACCTCAGGCTCTTTTTTAATTTCAACTGGAGCCACTTCGGTCACAGGCTTTTTAATTTCAGGCTCTAATTCTTTCGCTGGCTCAGTAATCTGTTTCTTTGGTGCCACAGATTTTCTATCTTCTAGAGGCGCCTCTTTTTTAGTTGGAACTATTTTTGGAGCAGGCTTCTCCTCATTGTCTTCCCAAAATTTTAAACGATCAAGCATGCCTTTTTCTTTTTGAATAGGTTCTTGATTAGCATCGTTATTTTTTTGAGGCACTATTTCTTGGCGCTCTTCAATCTTATTTTGAGGGGCGGGAATAACGTCACCTTTTACTTTGGCAAGCAGATCTTTTTCAAACATCAAGATCACTCTTCTTTTTTCAATAATTACGCCATCATTTTCCATTTGATAAAAATAATCCCATTGATCTTTATGAAAGCTATCAGAAATTAATGGTGTGCCCATGACAAAGCGCACTTGAGTTTTTGTCATACCTGGCTTTAATTGAGACATCATTTTTGAGGTGACTAAATTGCCTTGTTGTATTGGCATCTTATAAGGCTTAATAGAGGATAATGAGGAGGAGCAGGCAGTGACTAAAAGACTTAAATGAAGAAGAAATATATGCATTTTTATAACTTTTAACATAATGCATATTAATATAACATGGTAGAGAGTATTCAAAATGTTTAGCAAAGCAATTTTTAAGGTGGCATGATGGCACAAGATCATAAAGATTTAAAAAAATCAGGGCTTAAGGCAACGCTTCCCCGACTTAAAATCTTAAGTCTCTTTGAGCATAGTGATGCCAAACATCTCTCAGCCGAAGATGTCTATAAACTCTTAATTAAATCTGGAGAAGATGTAGGTCTAGCAACAGTCTATCGTGTGCTGACCCAATTTGAACAAGCAGGTCTTTTAATACGTCATCATTTTGAAAGTGATAAGGCTGTATTTGAATTAAGTGACTCGCAACATCACGATCATATTGTCTGTATGCAATGTGGTCATGTAGAAGAATTTTGTGATGATGAAATTGAAAAAAGACAGAAAATCATTGCAAGTAAAAAAGGATTTGTCATCCAAGAGCATTCACTTTATATCTATGCTGAATGTACTAAAACACCTTGCCCTAACAAGATTTAAATCTGCAACATTTCCTTCGCGTGCTCTCTTGTGGTATCGGTAATCGATATACCGCCTAACATACGTGCAATTTCATCAATACGCATCTTGTCATCCATTAAATAAATATGGCTGAGTGTTTGGTTGTTTTCTTGTGTTTTGGATACTTTGTAATGTTGAGTAGCTAGTGATGCAACTTGCGGTAAGTGGGTAATAACTAACACTTGCCTTTTATCATGATTACCCAATTCCTTTAAAAGCTTACCTACAATTTCTGCAACACTGCCTCCGATACCTACATCAACTTCATCAAAAATCATACAAGGTACATTTGCTTTTGAAATGGATGCCACACGAATTGCAAGACTTAAGCGAGAGAGTTCTCCTCCAGAGGCTGCTTTATGAATAGGTCTTGGTTCAGCGCCTAAGTGTGTTGCCACTCGAAATTCAATATGCTCTTGACCATAGGCTGTTGGATCTTGAGGTGTGAGATTTACTTCAAAGCGTCCATGACTAAAAGATAATTTTTGCATTGCTTGAGTGATTTTTTGACTTAAAGTCGCTGAAGCAGCTTTTCGAGCTTTAGATAATAAGTGTGCACTTTCATTGAAAGCTTGAAGCGCTAATTTTTCTTTGACATCGATACCTTCATCTGATTGGAAAGACTCAAGCTCATCCATTCGCGCTTGCCAAGAAGTGACTGTGGATTCAAATTCCTCAGGCTTGATACGATGCTTTCTACCAAAGTTGTGAATCGCTTGAATCCGCGCTTCAATATCTTTTAATCTTTCTGGATCTAAATCAACTTTTTGTAAATACCGATTAAGGGAGCGAAGAAGTTCTTCTGTTTGAATATTAATGGAATCAATAAGCTCAGAAGATTCTTTCAATTTCTCATCAATAGTTACTGAGTGAGAAATTTTTTGCTGGATCAAATGAAGTCTATCTGAAATTGCCGTTTCATCTTTTTCTAAAACTTCAATACAAAAATTAATATCTTCAATAAGCTCGTTACCATGTGACAGCATGGCGTGATCTTGTTGCAGGGTTTCCCAGTCGCTCAGAGTAAATGAAAGTTGTTTTAACTCTCTTAATTTATCTCTTAATTCTGCAAGCTCATCGCTATAAATTTGCGCATTTTTTTCGTACTCAATTTTTTGTTGGTAAAGCTTATGCCATATTTGATGAAGATTATAAGTTTTGAGGGCTAAGTCTGAGTGGCCACCAAAATCATCTAAAATTTGTCTTTGTGCGCTTAATTTTAAAAGTGAATGATGGGAGTTTTGACTATAAATATCAACGAGTGACTCGCCCAATTCTTTCAACTGCTGAAGTGTTGCCACTTTGCCATTAATAAAAGCTCTTGATTTTCCATCAGCATGAATCACTCTTCTTAAAATGAGTTCATAGCTATCAGATTCAAGTTCGTTTTCTTTGAGCCAATCGATCACTTCCTGATTATCTTTAACATCAAAGATAGCGCTGATATCCGCCTTTTCCTGCTGAAGCCTCACTACCCCACCCTCATTACGCTGGCCTAAAGCTAGGGATAGAGCGTCAATGAGAATTGATTTCCCAGCGCCTGTTTCACCTGTTAATGCTGAAAAACCAGATTTAAAATCCAAACTCATTTTGTCAACAATGACAAAATCAAGGATAGATAAATTAAGTAACATAGCGCTTTATTAACCCCAGTTTAATTTTTTTCTTAACATCTCAAAATAACAATAGTCTTTTGGATGAAGAAGCGTAATCATTTTTTCTGCACGTTTAATTTCAACGCGATCACGCGGCTCAGGCGACACTTTAAGTTGTCCGTCTATACTTAAGTAAGATTCGTCCATACTCACCACATGAATCTCTATAACGCTTTGACTGCTCACAGCGATAGGGCGATTACTTAATGTGTGCGGGCTAATCGGCACAATGGAAATAGCTTCTAATTCAGGATGAAGAATGGGTCCACCCGCGGAAAGAGCATAAGCAGTCGTCCCTGTAGGTGTAGTGACTACAAGGCCATCTGATCTTTGTTTATGAACAAAACTGCCATTAATTGACACCTCTAATTCAATCAAACGGGAACCGCTTCGGACAACCACGTCATTAAGCGCTAATGACTCATGAATGCATGTGGTGCCTCTAAAAATTTTAGATTGCAAAAGCATTCTTTTGTCTTTATATGAAGAACCTCGAAATATTTCATCGATTGATTCCAACATATTGCTTGTATTTAAATCTGCTAAAAATCCGAAACGTCCTTGATTCACCCCTATCAAAGGAATATCAAAATTCACTAGAGATCTTGCAACACCCAGCATAGTGCCATCACCACCGACGACGATCGCGAGATCTGCTTTTGCTCCAATCTCTTCTAATGTAATCGATTTAAATGCTTGAAACTTTCCAGATTGATGTGTTTTAGCCTCAATGAAGATATTGATATGCTTACTCGTTAAATATTGAGCGAGCTCTAAAAGCTGAGATTCAATGTCAGAAGATTCGCTTCCGCTCGCATATTTTCCAATAATTGCGACTGATTTATAAAGACTTTCCATAATTGAATTAAAGCATACTTAAGTTGTAAGAATATATAGCAATTTAATATAGAAAAACTTAGTATATAAGCATTCATTTACAAAAGTTCTGCATGTTAGAATGACTTATTACCCCTTGAAAATTAGGCTTTACGGAGTATTTTAAAGCATATCGATTTATATGAATAACCCTATTTAATGATGCTAGATAAGCGCGCCCAAATTCTTTTAAAAACCCTCATTGAGCAACACATTCATGATGGTCAGCCTGTAGCTTCTAAAACTCTTTCTAAATCATCAGGCCTTGATTTAAGTCCTGCTTCTATTCGCAATACTATGAAAGATCTTGAGGATCTCGGTTTTATTACAAGCCCTCATACTTCTGCAGGTAGAGTTCCTACACAATTAGGTTATAGGCTTTTTGTGGACTCTCTTCTGACTGTTAAACCTCTGGACGATAAAACAGTCAACTCATTAAAAGATCAAATGAGTATTGGTAATAATAAAAAAATTATTAATAACGCTGCAGATATCTTGTCGACACTGACGCATTTTGCTGGTGTAGTTCTTATTCCTAAAGCAAAAAAAATAATATTCAAACACTTAGAGTTTATTGGCTTGTCGGAGAAAAAAATTCTTGTCATTATCGTAACAAATGACGGTGATGTTCAAAACAGAATTGTGATGACTGAAAAGCATTACACTCATGATGATTTAATTGAGGCTGCAAATTATTTTAATCATAATTTTAGTGGTAATACTTTTGCCAAAGTTAAAGATACACTTGTGGAAGAGTTATCTGAAATGCATGCTGATATGATTAAACTTATGACAGCAGCGATTGAAGTTGGTAATGATGTTATTTCACCTGAAAGTGAATCGATTGTGATTACAGGGCAAAATAATCTTATTCAATCTGAAGAACTCGCGAAAAATATATCAAGTTTAAGAAAAATTTTTGAAGTCTTTGAAAAGCGCACAGCTCTCATGAAACTTCTCGATAAAAGTCAACTTGCCGAAGGCATTCAAATATTTATTGGAAATGAATCAGGCTATTCATCTTTAGATGAATGCAGTCTCATCACCTCTCCATATGAGACAGACGATGAAATCGTAGGTACCTTAGGTGTAATTGGGCCTACAAGAATGGCTTACGAAAGAGTCATTCCTATTGTCGATATCACAGCAAAACTTCTTTCTAACGCACTGAGTCAACATTAAATGAATTACTACACAAAAGAACCTCAATATCGACATGGTGATGTGCCAAAAATTGGCATCATACTTACAAACCTTGGCACTCCAGATTCTCTCAGCACTCATGCCGTAAGAAAATACTTACAGCAATTTCTGATGGACCGAAGAGTTGTCGAAGTACCTCGATTTATTTGGTGCTGGATACTTCATTTTATTATCTTGGTCTTTAGGCCAGGAAGTTCAGCTAAAAAATATGCGAAAGTCTGGACAAAAAAAGGCTCTCCACTTTTAGTTAATGCTACAAATCAAACAAAAGCATTAAGCGCAAAAATTAAAAAAGCAGTTTCTCAGCCAATTGAAGTGGAATTAGGGATGTCTTATGGCAATCCTTCAATGAAAAATGCTGTACTCAAATTAAAAGAAAAAAATTGTACTAAAATTCTTTTACTTCCTCTTTATCCTCAATATGCAGCTTCATCAAGCGCATCAGCAATGGACGCCTTATGGCGCGTGCTTCTTAAAACAAGAAATGTTCCTGCAGTGAGAACGGTGAGAAATTATCATGACCACCCTCTTTACATTAATGCGCTTAAATCATCTGTTTTGCAGTTCTGGAAGAGAAATGGAAAACCATCAAAATTAGTTATGAGCTTTCATGGCATACCAAAAAAATCACTAATGCAAGGTGATCCTTATCATTGTGAATGCTATAAAACTGCACGCTTACTTGCTGAGGCTTTGAAATTAAAAGAAAGTGAATATATGGTGTCATTCCAATCGCGGTTTGGCAGAGCTGAATGGCTAAAACCTTATTACGCTGAAGTGATGGCTGATTTGGGCAAAAAGAAAGAAAAAAATGTACATGTCATTTGTCCTGGATTCTCAAGTGACTGTCTAGAGACTTTAGAAGAAATTAATATTGAAGGTAGGCATATTTTCTTAAGCCATGGTGGCAAAAGTTTTAGCTATATTCCAGCCCTCAATGACGATACAGAATGGATTACTGCAATGCAAGGTATAATTCTAGAAAATTTACAAGGCTGGATTGATAAGGGCTGGACGGTAAAAAAAGAGGCTCAAAATTCAGCGATCACTAAAAAAAGAGCGCTACTCGTAGAAAAGAAGCAGTCTTAATTATTTAAAGATAACATCCCATTATGATAATACTGACTGGTGGTGCTGGCATGATCGGAAGCGTCATTGCTTGGCATCTTAATACCATCCTTGACCGAAAAGACATCATCATCGTGGATGATATCCAACACCCGGATCAATCGAATAATTTAAGCAAAAGAACATATATCGATTATCTTGCAAAAGATGATCTTTTTCCTTGGCTTGAAAAAAAACAAGATATTGAAGCTATTATTCATATGGGCGCAATCAGCGCTACAACTGAAACTGATTTCAACAAACTCTTAAATCATAATATTCGTTACAGCCAAAATTTATGGCGCTATGCAAGCGAGCATAAAATTCCTTTTCTTTATGCAAGCTCTGCAGCTACTTATGGTGGAGGTGAGTTTGGTTATGATGATCAAGAATCTGAGCTAAGCAAACTAAGGCCACTTAACGCTTACGGTTATTCAAAGCAATTTTTTGATCAATGGGTTGTTCAACAAGTGCTAGCGAAAGAAAAAATACCGCCACATTGGTGTGGTTTCAAATTCTTTAATGTTTATGGCCCAAACGAATATCATAAAAACAGAATGGCAAGTGTTGTATTTCATTCATTTAACCAACTTAAAAAAGACGGCGAAATAAGACTCTTTAAAAGTGATCGTCCAGATTATCAAGATGGTATGCAATTACGAGATTTTGTTTATGTCAAAGATGCAGCCGCAGCTGTCTTACATTTTTTAAGCCACAAAGACCATTCAGGTATTTATAATATAGGCACAGGAAAAGCATCAAGCTTTAAAGCGTTAGCTGAGTCACTCGTTAAAAGTCTAGAGGGCGATCTTGATGTAATTAAATATATTGATATGCCAAATGATCTTAAGGGAAAATATCAATATTTTACTGAAGCTAACATTAAGAAACTAAAAGATGCGGGATATACAAAACCCTTCTTAACGATTGAAGAAGGCGTTAAAGATTACGCAACGAATTACTTAACAAAAAGTGATACATACGCATGAGTGAAAATATTAAAAAAATAGAATCCATCTTTAAAAGTCATCTTGATACGATTCATAAACTATCCTCAGTAATTAATCGTGTGAATGAAGTTGCAGATATTATTAAAAAGACACTTCACGCTGGTGGCAAAGTATTAATTTTTGGCAATGGCGGAAGTGCCTCTGATAGTCAACATATAGCAGCTGAAATTGTTGGTCGCTTTGTTAAAGAAAGAAAAGGTTTGCCCGCAATTGCACTAACTACAGATACATCAATTCTCACAGCAGTTGGAAATGATTATGGCTTTGAGCATATTTTTTCAAGACAAGTTGAAGCATTGTGCTTAAAAAATGATGTGGTGATTGGTATCTCTACATCAGGTAATAGTAAAAATGTAGTGAAAGGTTTAGAAAAAGCAAACGCATTAGGCGCCATTACCATTGGATTAACAGGTGGTGATGGTGGTCTTATTAAAAAAATATCAAATCATAGTATCGTCGTAGATTCCAATGAAACAGCAAGAATTCAAGAGGCGCACATCCTAATCGGACATACGCTTTGTGAACTTATTGATGAAAATAACTAACATATGAATGATATCGACATTATCAAAAATAAATTCAATGCTCGCAATAAATGGGCATTAGTTATTGGCGACTTAATGCTAGATCGTTATTTAATTGGTAACGTATCAAGAATTTCTCCTGAAGCACCTGTTCCCGTCGTTCGACTTAAAGAGTCTTTTGATCGTATTGGGGGATCTGGAAATGTTGCTGCAAATTTATCGCTCTTGGGAATTAAAACGGTACTAGCTGGACAGATTGGTGATGATATAGACGGAAAAAAATTACTCGAGATTCTTAAAAAAAATCATATTGGTGTAGATGGCATCATTAAAGACAAAAACCCGACTACAACAAAAACACGGATTATTGGTGAACATCAACAAATGATGAGAATCGACCAAGAAGCAACCTCTGATCTTATCGACTCTAATGCACTTATTAAAAAAATTACAACGCTTCTTAATAAAAAACCAGCCATAGTGATACTTTCGGATTATGCAAAAGGTGTTTTAAGTGAACGTTTATGTCAGCATGTCATCAAAATTGCTCGATCAAAAAAAATACCTATACTAGTCGACCCCAAGGGTATTCATTATGAAAAATATAAAAATGCAACGGCTATTACACCCAATAAAAAAGAAGCAATTGAAGCTTGCCATATTCATGTCACCAAAAATACTAATTTTTTAATGCCACTTTTAAAATTAAAGAAATCTCTCAATTTACAATTTATAGCAATGACAAAAGGTGAGGATGGCATTGATTTAATACAAGGTAATACGATTAAGAATCTACCCGCTATCAATCAACAACAAGTATTTGATGTTTCAGGGGCTGGCGATACAGTAATCGCCATTCTTGCGGCATGTATGATCGCAAAAATGCCTATCGAAACCTCACTGAACATTGCTAATATTGCTGCAGGTATAGTGATTGGCAAATTAGGTACGATTCCGATTACACTTGCAGACTTAATTAAAACCTTAAGCTCGCAACACTCAGATCAAGAGAAAAAAATTCACTCGCTTGAAAGCCTGATGGAGCAAGTAGCCATCTGGAAAAGAGAGAAAAAGAAAATTGTATTTACAAATGGTTGTTTCGATATTCTTCACGCTGGTCATGTGACTTACCTTGAAAAAGCAAAAAAATTAGGTGATGTCTTAATTCTCGCTCTTAATAGCGATTCATCCGTAACGAAACTTAAGGGCAAATTGAGACCTGTAATACATCAACAAGATCGAGCAAGAGTTTTAGCGGCACTTTCTTCTGTAGATGGTATTGTGATTTTTAGTGAGGCAACACCACTGCATTTAATAAAAAAAATTCAACCTGATGTTTTAGTCAAGGGCAGTGATTATAAAATGAATCAAGTCGTAGGACATCAAGAATTAAAAAAATGGAATGGTAAAGTAGAGTTAGTTTCAATTGTTCCAGGAAGAAGTACTAGCGCTATTATCAAAAAAATATCTTAAGATTTTGAGCCCTCAAAAAATTCTGGTTTTAGGTCCATCATGGTTAGGCGACATGGTCATAGCACAAAAACTTTTTAAAGCCATTAAAAATCATTACCCTAAAAGTGAGCTTCATGTAGCTTCGCCCATATGGACTATCCCCTTAGTCTCTCGAATGCCTGAAGTTGACAAATTCATACCTTTGCCATTTTCTCATGGTGAACTAAATTTAGTTAAGCGCTACAAATTAGGTAAAAGTCTAAGAATCGAGGGCTATACACAAGCCATTACATTAACTAACTCATTTAAATCTGCACTCATTCCACTTTTCGCCAATATTCCCAAGCGCACTGGATTTTTGGGAGAAATGCGCTTTGGACTCATTAATGATCGTATTAAAAAAGATAAAAGCCTTTATCGAACTGTTGATCAATTTTTAGCACTCGCGCCAAAGAATAAAAATGTTAAAACGAGCTTATTAACCTGCCTCATTTCAAAACCTCATGAAGCAAGGAAATTTTTAAAAGGTAAATTAAAAATATCAGATAAAATTTTAGGGATTGCTCCAGGTGCTGAATATGGGGAAGCTAAAAGATGGCCTGTTGAGCATTTTGCAAAAGTCGCAATAAAAGCGATAGATAAAGGCTGGAAAGTTATTTTGCTAGGATCTGCTAATGATCATGATCTTGGTAGATCGCTAGACCAACTTACAAAAAATAAAGTAATTAATCTCATTGGTAAAACAAAACTTGAAGAAGTTATTGATGTTATGAGTATATGCAACTCATTTTTAAGTAATGACTCTGGTTTAATGCATGTAGCTGCGAGCATGGGGATTAAACAAGTCGCTATTTTCGGTTCCTCTGACCCAAAAAAAACACCGCCCTTGAGTCGTCATGCTGAAATAATGTATTTAAGTCTTTCATGCAGCCCATGCTTTGAAAGATCTTGCCCGCTTCAACATACGAACTGTCTTAAAAATATTAAACCTGAACAGGTTATCAGAAAAGTAATTTAATGATTGAGATCATCTAACTTCTGATAGATCTCGATCATATTTTCCGCACAAAAACTTTTCCATTCAAAAAAATTAGTCCAATCACTTAAGAAAATAAAATCCAAATTATTTTTTTTAGCGACTTGATAGTCATATTTAGAATCCCCAATAAATAATGCAGGTTTTTGTCCAGTAGATTTTTTCAATTCTCGGGTCACAATATCTTCTTTTGAATCAGGACTTCCGAAAATGCCTACATCAAAATATTTTAATAAATTTTTTCTGGTAAATAATCGGATAATCTCTTCTTGATCTCCGCCAGAGACAATCATCCAATTGGAATCTTTAGTTTTTTCTCTTAAGGCTTCAAGGCCTTCAGCGATCTCACAATTTTCTAAAAGCCTTTCAACCTCGTAATTAAGTTGATTTAAAAGATGATTCATCGAAATATCGTCTACTGTCTTATTAAGGATTTTTTCTAAAAAATAACTGAATTTAATATTTCGAGATATGCCGGTATATTCGATATGGTGATTCACTAACTTCATTGCATCTTCCTCGGATGCGCCGAATTCAAGAGCAGTTAAGCGGTAGGCTTCTATCTTAAGAAGATTTGAATTTAGTACGACGCCATCACAATCAAATAAGATTGTCTTGTATTGAGAAATGGGAAGCATGAAATTGAATTAAGGGCGTTTAATCGCGCTTGCTTCTTTTGCTAATTTTGTAATTTCAATCCAGTTTTTGTTTCCAACGAGATCTTTTGGCGTAAGCCAAGTACCCCCACAAACTGGCACATTGGGTAAACTTAAAAAATCAGGTGCTGATTGAACAGTCACCCCACCTGTTGGACAGAATTTGACATCTGAAAAAGGACCTGCAAACCCTTTGAGAAGATTAATGCCACCTACTGCAACTGCAGGAAAGAGTTTCAGGAAATAATATCCATCATTATTCGCCATCATCACTTCACTTCCAGTTGATACACCTGGCAATAAAGATAATCCAATATCCAAACAATGTTTACCAATTTCTGATGTATATCCTGGACTCACTGCGAATTGACATCCAATTGATTTTGCAGCCGAAGCATCTGCTTTGGTTCTTACAGTGCCTGCACCTACAATTGCTTCAGGTAAATGCTTAATAATACGATCCATAGCATCAAGAGCACATGAAGTTCTTAATGTGACTTCTAAAACTTTAATACCGCCTTCAAGCAAAGCTTCTGCCATAGGCACAGCATCTTCAACTTTATCAATCACAATGACTGGAATTACTGGACCGTAATTTGCTAAATCTAATGTCTTCATATTGTCCTTATACAATTTATAGCCAGGTGATTGCGCCTTCTTCGGCAGAAATCACATTTTTTCTCATACCAGCAAATAATTCACGTCCGATATCATGCGCATTATTATTTCTATGCTGGTCAGAAAGATTTTCATTCTCTCTCTCATACCAAGTATCTTCATCAACTAGTGCATTTAAAGTCCCAACCATCGCGTTTAATCGAATCATATCGCCGTTACGAATTTTACTAATAGGTCCGTTAGCTGAAGCTTCCGGGCTTAGGTGAATTGCAGCTGGAATTTTTCCGGAAGCGCCACTCATTCTTCCATCAGTGACCAAAGCTACTTTAAACCCTTTGTTTTGAAGTACCGCTAAAGGAGGCGTGAGCTTATGAAGCTCAGGCATGCCATTAGCTTTAGGTCCTTGGAATCTTACAACCGCAACGAAATCTTTTTCAAGCTCGCCTCGTTCAAAAGCACTAAGCAGCTCTTCTTGTGTGTCAAAAATAATTGCGGGTGCCTCAATAATATATCGATCTTGAGGTACTGCAGAAATCTTAATCACTGAGCGACCAAGATTGCCTTTTAAAAGTTTTAAGCCACCGGACTGATTAAAAGGATTGTCTGCTGTTCTCAAAATTGTTTCATCGCCACTCTCTTTAGGTAAATCTTTCCAAGTAAGTTTGCCGTCTTCTTTCATAGGTTTTTTTGTATATTGATTTAAGCCGCCTTCACTTACAGTCATCACTTCCGGATACATGCATCCAGTTTCAATTAATTCTCGAATCACATACGCAGGACCGCCTGCGGATTGAAATTCATTCACATCTGCTTTGCCATTTGGATAAATACTTGCTAAAAGAGGTGTTGAACTAGCAAGATCGTGGAAGTCAGTCCAGTCAATAATAATACCAGCGGCTCTCGCAACTGCCACCCAATGAATAAGATGATTAGTAGATCCGCCTGTGGCTAATAACGCCGCCATTGCATTTATTATGACTCGCTCATCTACTAATTTACCAATGGATTTATTTTGTTTGTTTTTGATAATGCTTAAAAGAGATCGAACTGACTCACGCGTGATTTCTTCTCTAATATCTTGGCGAGGATGAATAAATGCCGCGCCTGGAACATGAAGTCCCATTGCTTCCATTAACATCTGATTACTATTAGCTGTGCCATAAAATGTGCAAGTGCCCTCTCCATGGTATGCAGCAGATTCAGATGCTAATAACTCATCACGACCTACAAGGCCTTGCGCATATTTCTCACGCACTTTAGATTTGGAAGTATTGTCGATACCAGTAGACATAGGACCGGCCGGAACAAAAATTGTAGGTAAGTGCCCAAAATGAAGAGCGCCAATTAACAAGCCAGGCACAATTTTGTCACAAATACCTAGCATTAATACGCCATCAAACATGTCATGCGATAACGCAACTGCTGCAGACATCGCGATGGTATCTCGAGAAAATAAACTTAACTCCATGCCTGGCTCGCCTTGCGTAATTCCATCACACATGGCTGGCACACCGCCAGCTACTTGGGCAGTAGCATCAAGCTTATTAGCTTCATCACGAATAAGTGAAGGGTAATTTTCGTAAGGCTTATGTGCTGACAGCATATCGTTGTAAGCCGTCACAATCGCAATATTAGGTTTCTTCTCACTAATAATTCTTAATTTATCATTTTTAGGAAGAGCGGCAATCGCATGAGCAACGTTAGCACAGCCTAGGCGATCTGCTCCTCGCTGCCTTTGAAGCATTGCATCAATACGCGATAAATAAGCAACACGTGTTGGTCTACTTTTTTCTTTGATTCTTTCAGTGATTTCTATGATGGACTGTTTCATTTAATATATTCATTATGTTGAAGAAATAAAAATTTGTATCTAATTCCATTATCCTAGAAACACTTAAGAAGCGTCAAATAATTAAATATTGATTTATGTTTTAAGTTATTTATAGGTATTGATTTATATGCGAAAATTCACTACATGGTTCGCATACTCATCATTAAAACATCCTCGCTCGGGGATATTATTCACTGTTTGCCCGTTGTTAATGATATTAAATATTTTGTCCCTGAAAGCTCAATTGATTGGCTAGTTGAAGAGTCTTTTGCTGACATCCCAAGGCTCCACCCTGAAATTCATTCAGTTATCACTATATCTCTTAGGACTTGGAAAAAAAACCTTAGAAAAAAAACGACATGGACAGGCCTTTATAAGGCAATTAAATCAATTCGCCAGGAACACTATGACATAGTGATTGATTTCCAGGGGTTACTTAAAAGTGCGTTTTTTACTTTATTTACCCATGGAGATACTCATGGCTTTGATAAAGCCTCTATTCGAGAGGCAGCTTCTTCTTATTTCTACAAACATACACATACTGTATCAAAACAAATTCATGCTGTAGTTCGCAATCGAGAATTAGCAGCCAAATGTTTTCAATACGATCTAATGGATCATCCTGCTCATTTTGGATTAGAAATTCACAATATCACCAACTTTAATCTATCGGAGCGCTATGTCGTTCTCATTCATGGATCGAGCAAAAAAACTAAACAGTGGCCTATAGGTCATTGGCAAAAAATTGTTCAATTTTTTAATGTTTTAGGTCTTAGAGTTTTATTGCCATGGGGTAACCTTGAAGAATACGAGGTCTCCAAAATACTTCGAAAAACTTCTACCAATTGCCTAGTACTTCCTAAAATGAAGATTAGCGATCTTGCTAATATTATTTCGAGCTCAAAATGTGTTGTGGGTGTTGATTCGGGGCTGACTCATCTTGCAAATGCTCTTGGAATTCCAACTATAGGTCTATATATGGACAGCAACCCATACCTTACTGGCGTTTATCCTAATATCAAAGTACCCTCTGTTAATTTAGGCGAAATTGGTGTCATTCCTAGTGTCGAATCAACGATTCCCCAAATCGAAGCAATTATTTAATTTTAATACCTTGAAATTTAAAGTTTCACCCCCAAGTTTGCTCTAAGTTGTAATTTTTCAAAAGTTTTAAAAGGTAAAATTATGAATGCAGAAGATAAAGAAAATTCATCTATTGATGATGCAAACAATAATCCAGATCAGTCCATTTCAAGCACCTCGGAAGATCAAATAAAACTTCTCGAAGAGAAATTAGCTGAAGCTCAAGCTCAAGTACTTTATGTTAAAGCTGAAGGGGAAAATATAAGAAAACGTTCTTTCGAAGATATCGATAAAGCTAGAAAATTTGCACTAGAAAAATTTAGCGGTGAATTACTTTCTGTAAAAGACAGTCTCGACGCAGCTTTAATAGTTGAAAATGCAAACGTGGATAGTTATAAAAATGGCGTGGAGCTCACACAAAAACAACTTATTAATGTATTTGAGAAGTTCGGTATACATGAAATTAAAGCATTAGGTGAAAAATTCGACCCTAATCAACACCAAGCAATCAGTATGGTTGAATCAGAAGAAGAGCCAAATAAAATTTTAACTGTTCTTCAAAAAGGTTATCTATTAAATGAAAGAGTTATAAGACCAGCTCTTGTAACCGTATCAAAAAGTAAAAATATATAAGCTCTTGAAATATTCAAGACTGTCCCAATTATAAACACATCAAATTAAATAGATTTTTTAAGGAAAAAAAATGGCTAAAATTATTGGTATTGACTTAGGAACAACAAACTCCTGTGTGGCTATTATGGAGGGTGGAAAGCCCAAGGTGATTGAAAACGCAGAAGGCGCTCGAACAACACCTTCGATTATTGCTTATCAAGATGATGGTGAGATTCTTGTGGGCGCATCAGCTAAAAGACAAGCAGTTACTAATCCAAAAAATACATTATTTGCTGTAAAGCGATTAATTGGACGTCGTTTTGAAGAAAAAGAAGTGCAAAAAGATATTGGCTTAATGCCCTATGAAATTTCTAAGGCTGACAATGGCGACGCCTGGGTAAAAGTTCGCGATCAAAAAATGGCGCCTCCTCAAATTTCAGCAGAAGTTTTAAGAAAGATGAAAAAAACTGCTGAAGATTACCTTGGTGAAGAAGTTACAGAAGCAGTCATTACTGTTCCTGCTTATTTTAATGACAGTCAACGTCAAGCTACCAAAGATGCAGGTCGAATTGCAGGGCTTGAGGTTAAACGTATCATCAATGAACCTACTGCAGCTGCGCTTGCTTTTGGCCTAGACAAACAAGAGGGAGACCGAAAGATTGCTGTATACGATCTAGGTGGCGGAACATTCGACGTATCTATTATAGAAATCTCAACTGTTGATGGTGAGCATCAATTTGAAGTGTTATCTACGAATGGAGATACTTTTTTAGGTGGAGAAGACTTTGATAATCGCCTTATTGACTTCTTGGCTGATGAATTTAAAAAAGAAAATGGTCTTGATTTAAGAAATGACTTACTTGCAAAGCAACGTTTAAAAGAGGCAGCTGAAAAAGCAAAGATTGAGCTGTCAAGCAGCCAGCAAACAGAGGTGAATTTACCTTATATTACAGCAGACGCAAGTGGGCCAAAGCACCTTGTCGTAAAAATTACACGTGCAAAGTTTGAGTCTCTTGTGGATGATTTGATTGAAAGAACTATCGAGCCTTGTAAAGTTGCAATGAAAGATGCTGGTGTTTCTGCAAGCGATATATCTGACATCATTCTTGTTGGGGGTCAGAGTCGTATGCCAAAGGTACAAGAAAAAGTAAAAGATATCTTCGGTAAAGAGCCGAGAAAAGATGTTAATCCCGATGAAGCAGTTGCTGTAGGTGCAGCTATTCAAGGTGGCGTGCTTCAAGGTGATGTTAAAGATGTTTTACTTCTTGATGTGACGCCATTAAGTTTAGGTATTGAAACACTCGGAAGTGTTATGACTAAACTTATTAAGAAAAATACAACAATACCTACTAAGGCATCACAGGTATTCTCAACAGCTGAAGATAATCAAAATGCTGTAACAATACATGTACTTCAAGGAGAGCGTGAGGTAGCTTCAGGCAATAAGAGTTTAGGTCAATTTAATTTAACTGATATACCTCCAGCACCAAGAGGTACTCCTCAGATTGAAGTAACTTTTGATATTGATGCTAATGGTATCTTGCACGTATCTGCTAAAGATAAAGCTACTGGTAAAGAAAATAAAATTACCATTAAAGCAAGTAGTGGACTCAGTGAAGAAGAAATTAAAAAAATGGAAGAAGATGCTGTTAAATATGCAGACGAAGATCGTAAAATTCGAGAGCTTGTCGATGTTAAAAATTCTGCTGACGGTATGATTCATTCAGTGAAAAAATCTATTACGGATCATGGTGACAAATTAGATCCAGCTGAAAAAGAGAAAATTGAAGCTGCTATAAAATCTTTAGAAGAATCATTAAAATCTGACAATAAAGATGAAATTGAGACTAAAACAAAAGAGCTAATGGAAGCATCTCAAAAATTAGGCGAGAAAATATATGCTGAGCAACAAGCACAACAACCTAATGCTGGAGCCGCGCCTCAGCAAGAGGAAAAAACGGTTGACGCTGAAGTAGTGGATGCAGAATTTGAAGAAGTTAAGCAAGACAAAAAAGATAAATAACTTTTAATCATTAAAACAACATCAGCTTTTCTGGTGTTGTTTTGTTTTTTGAAAAAATATCATGGCGACAAAAAAAGATTATTACGAGACTCTTGGTGTATCCCGTGATGCTTCAGATGATGAAATTAAAAAAGCTTATCGTAAACTTGCGATGAAATTTCATCCTGATCGTAACCCTGACAATCCAAAAGCTGAAGAAAATTTTAAAGAAGCTAAAGAGGCTTATGAAATACTTTCGGATTCACAAAAGAGAGCTAGTTATGATCAATATGGTCATGCAGGAGTAGATCCAAGTATGGGCGCTCATGGGTCTGGTGGATTTTCAGACTTTAATGAAGCTTTTGGTGACATTTTTGGTGACATTTTTGGTGGGGGTCGTGGAGGCCAAAAATCAAATGTCTATCGAGGAGCTGATCTTCGCTATAACATGGAAATTAGCCTTGAAGATGCTGCAAAAGGTACTGAAACTAAAATTCGCATCCCTGTTATGACATCGTGTGAGCCATGTAAGGGAACTGGGGCTAAACCTGGTACCCAGCCAGTCACTTGTGATACCTGCCATGGGCATGGCCAAGTAAGAATGCAGCAAGGATTTTTTTCTGTACAACAAACATGTCCTAAATGTCATGGTACTGGAAAAATTATCAAGGAACCATGCTCAACATGCCATGGAGCTGGTCGTGTTAAACAAAATAAAACTCTTTCCGTTAAGATCCCTACAGGCGTTGATGAAGGTGATCGTATTCGCTTATCGGGCGAAGGCGAGTCAGGTATTAACGGTGGGCCTCCTGGAGATCTCTATGTTGTAGTTCATTTAAAGAAACATGATATTTTCGAACGTGATGGCGGTAATCTGCATTGTGAAATGCCTATTAGCTTTACTACTGCTGCTCTTGGCGGCGAAATAGAGGTGCCTACTTTGGATGGGCATGCAAAAATGAAAATACCTGCAGAAACTCAAACAGGGGCTGTATTTAGATTGAAAGGTAAAGGTATTAAACCTTTAAGACAAAATTCACCTGGCGATTTACACTGTCATGTTTCTATAGAAACGCCAGTAAAACTCACGGACAGGCAAAAAGAATTATTAAAAGAGCTTGAAGAGATTAATCAATTAGATCGTGGCAAGCACAGCCCAAAATCAAAAGGCTGGCTTGATAAAATGAAAGACTTGTTTGATTGATTAAAAAGTTCCAGCTTCGATTAATTCAATCTTATAACCATCTGGATCTTCAATAAAAGCAATAACTGTTGAACCATGTTGCATAGGGCCAGCTTCTCGAATCACTTTTCCACCCTTTGTTTTTATTAATTCACAGGCCTTGTAAGCATCTTCAACTTCTATTGCAATATGCCCAAAAGCATTACCTTTGTCGTAAGCTATCACACCCCAATTATATGTAAGCTCAATGACTGCATGATTTTTCTCATCACCAAATCCCACAAAAGCCAATGTAAATTTTCCATCGGGATATTCGTGTCGCCTTAAAAGCTTCATACCTAAAATATTTGTATAGAAATTAAGTGATTTTTCTAGATCAGTAACACGAATCATGGTGTGAAGTACCCGCATAACTAACTCACTTTATCTTTTTGTAGTTGATGATACTTAAGCATAAGCGTTGCTTTGGATTCAATAAATTGAGGATGGATTGGAATACAATCTACAGGGCACACTTCTTGACATTGCGGCATATCAAAATGTCCTACACATTCTGTACATAATTCAGGATTGATTTCATAGATCTGAAGGCCTTGATAAATAGCATTGTTTGGACATTCAGGTTCACATACATCACAATTAATACATTCATCCGTAATCATTAGTGCCATGATTAACGTCCAGTTTCTTTCATAGCTTCTTTCACAACTGGGGATACAAATTGTTCTATATTTCCTCCTAAAGTAGCAACTTCCCTAACTAAACTTGAAGATAAAAAAGTAAATTGCTCAGAAGGCGTTAGAAAAAGGGTTTCAACATTTGGATAAAGTTTGCGATTCATACCTGCCAATTGAAATTCATATTCGAAATCTGAAACAGCTCTTAAGCCTCGAATAACTACTTGGGCATTTTGTGCCTCAACAAAATCCATTAAAAGTCCTTTAAATCCAATCACTTCAATTTCCTTAAGGTCTTTGAAAACGGCTTTCACTAAATCCACCCTCTTCTCAAAAGTAAAGAAATATTGTTTACTTGTATTGCCAGCAACAGCAATAATTACTTTATCAAAAATTTTTGAAGCGCGATGAGCGATATTCTCATGACCTAAGGTAATGGGATCAAAAGTTCCAGGATAAACAGCTATAGACAAATTAGATTGACTCATTATTTTTTAATGTCACAAGATGATAAAAAACATTACCTGCTTTTCTTTTTTTTAAAACATTAAATTCATTGTGTTCTGTTAAAACAGATTCTGATTCGAAGTATATTAGCCCATCCTTAGTTAAATGGTTAGCTAATTGAGGAAATAATTTATCTTCCCAGCCCTCATTAAATGGAGGATCACAGAAAATAATATCGAATTTAGCATCGCTGTTCTTTAGAAATAAAAGTGCGTCCATAAAATGAAGTTGCGCTTTTTCTGCCTGAAGAAGCTTTTTATTTTTCTGAATCATTTTAAAAACTTGGGGAGATTTTTCAACCATCACTACATTTGAAGCACCTCTTGAAAGAGATTCAAAACCAATAATGCCTGAACCCGAGAAAAGATCTAAACAAATCTTCCCGGTTAGATCCTGGTCCAACCAATTAAATAAAGTTTCCCTAACTCTACTTGGAGTGGGCCTTAATCCTGGGGCATCAACAAAAGAGACATTTTTTCTTTTCCATTGCCCACCAATAATTTTGACTTGATTTTTGACAGTCTTCAAAAGACTACTCTGCACCTACAATAATAGTCGTTAGTTTACTAGGATTAATTTTATTTTTAAATGCCGTTTTTATTTCATCAATAGTTACTTTATTAATTTCACTTATATAACTGTCAATATATGAAATTGGTAACTTATAAAAAGCAATCATGCTTAGGTAATCAACAATTTTTGCATTGCTATCAAGCCTTAGGGGGAATCCACCCACTAAATTTTGTTTAGCGGCAACAAGTTCTTTTTCAGTTGGGCCTTCATTAATAAATTTTTTAATTGTTGAATTCACAATATTAAGCGCTTCATCAGCTTGCTCCTTTTTGGTTTGCAAGCCAATCTCAAGAGGGCCCTCAACATACAGCGGCATAAAATAACTGTAAACACTATAAACTAATCCTTTTTTCTCTCTAACCTCTTCAGTAAGCCTAGAAACAAAACCGCCTCCGCCTAGAATATAATTTCCTACATACAAAGGAAAATAATCTTTTTCACTACGTTTCATGGCTGGCATACCCATTAATATATGAGCCTGTTTTGCAGGGTGCTGTATTTTTTTAATTCCTGCATAATTTTGATCTGTCACGGAAGCAATATTGTTTTTAGCATTTCCTTGAGGCAATCCCTGACTAATAGACTCACTTATTTTTTTTGCTTCATCAGCGTTCACATCGCCCACAATAACGATTGAAGCTTCAGAGGATAAATAATGATTTTTATAGAATTGTTTTAAATCAGTTTGATTCAACTTTTGTAAACTATTTATATCTCCAGCCTCATCATGGGCGTAAGGATGGTCTCCGTATAAAGATTTCATAAATGCCAAATTTGCAATTGTTTCTGGCTGCGTCATAGATTGTTTGATACTTGCAATAATTCTATCTCTTTCCCTATTTAATACTGGAATAGGAAAATCAGGCGCATGAATTACGTTTTTAAATAGTGAAAGCGCTTTATCTTTCTGCACAGAGGAACTTAAAGTTCTTAATTTAAAGTGCGCTCGGTCGAGATCTATTGCTCCTCCAATTGCTGCACCAATATCTGAAAATTGATTGGCTAATTTTTCTTCATTTATCCCCCCAGCCCCTAAATTCATAAGATGATGAGTTAAATTTGCAAGGCCTTCTTTCCCATTTGGATCTTGAGCGCTACCTGCGAAGAAATTTACATTGATATCAAGTATAGGAAGATCGTGATTCTCAACAAAAATAACTCTGGCTCCTTCGTTTGTTTCCCATGAATTAATATTTAACGCAGCATAACTATTTTGTTGAAAACAAACAAATAAGCAAATAAGTTGAATAATTTTAATGAACATGTGGGCGTCCCTTAGGGCTTAAATTTTCATTCATTGGCTGAGGATCAAGAATAACTACTGATAAATTATCTCGAGTTAAATATTTTTTAGCGACGTTTTTAATTTGTTCAGAAGTTACACTATTAATTTTATCGATATATCCATCGCTTAAATGGAAGGAATAATCCATTGTTTCCAGCTGTCCGATTTCCATTGCCATTCCAAACATAGAATCTTTTTGATATACATCACTTGCAATAACGGTTGCCTTCACTCTATCTAATTCTTCTTGAGTAACACCATCTTTTTTAATTTTTTCAATTTCCTGAAGTAATGCATTTTCTAACTCATTAATCTTTTTAAAATCATTTGGAGTACCTTCCAATTCAAAGATACTTATTCTTCCTCGAGATAGCGAATCATAACCAGCGCTTACATTGACAGCCAAATGCTGATTTCTTACAAGATTTTGGTTAAGTCTTGAGGAGCTATTACCAGCGAAGATATTAGATAAAACTTCTAACGCATATGGCTCCCAGGAATTTTCATCATTTCCATTACGACTATTAATAGTTGGCACAGGATAGCCCAACAAAAGGTAAGATAATTCACTTGGCGCTTTAACTATAGATCTTCTTTCGCCAATTTGTTTAGGTTCAATTTGGGGCTTTCTTTCCGGTAATTTTTTTGCAGGAATTTTTTCAAAATATTTTTTTGCAAGATTAATCACATCGTTAGCGTAAATATCTCCAACCACTACTAAAATCGCATTATTAGGAGCGTACCAAGTTTTATACCACTCTTTGGCATCTTCGACTGTCATATTTTCCAGATCATTCATCCAACCAACCACAGGTCTGCTATAGGGATGGGATTTAAAAATAGTAGTCCCAAATTGCTCTTTAACTTGAGACGTTGGCTTATCTTCAGTCCTCCATCGTCGTTCTTCCATTACCACCTTAATTTCTTTATCAAATTCGTCTTTTGATAAATTAAGGTTTTGCATCCGATCAGCTTCGAGTTTAAATGAAAGTTCAAGATTTGATTTTTCAAGTTGCTGGAAGTAACAAGTGTAGTCTGCTCCGGTAAATGCATTCTCTTTACCACCTGCTTTGGCAATAAGCCTAGAAAACTCTCCTGCTTTAATTTTTTTGGTTCCTTTGAACATCATGTGTTCAAGAACGTGGGCTACACCAGTTTTTCCATTCACTTCGTCAAGGCTGCCTGCACGATACCAAACTTGAGAAACAACCACAGGAGAGCGGTGATCTTCTCTTACAATAATTTTTAATCCGTTAGAAAGCTTAAATTCTGCAGTTTGTGCTAAAAGTAAACTTGGAAACAACAATAAAATAAGTAAAATATTTTTTAACAACGCGGCTCATCCTTAAGTGATTTAGCTATTATAATGAATATCAACTTTTCGTAGACTTTTCTTTATCTTATTAAGTTCTTAAAATTTTAAAAAATGTTTGAATTCCTGAAAAAAATTATAAAGAAAGACAGCCCAGAAAAGAAATCTGCGGAAAAAAAAGAAGTCGCCAAAAAACCACAAAAAAAAGATCCTTCAGCACCAAAACAAAAAGTTTCTAAAACCCCACGAATTTCTGAAAAAAAAGTGGCATTAAAGCCGAAACAACATTTCGAGCGAGCTCCCAAAGTTGTTGGAAAAAAATCAATTGCAACTTCTGAAGAAAAAATAGTATCCAAAGAAGAAAAGAAAAGTGGTTTCTTTGGTTTTGCTGACAAAATAAAAAAAGGTCTTACTAGAACTAGAGAAAAGTTAACCGCCGAACTTACTACATTATTTACTGGCAAAAAAATCGATGAGGCTCTCTTTGAAGAGTTAGAAACAATATTACTTACTTCCGATGTGGGCATTTCTGCTACTACTTATCTCTTAGATAGCATTAGAGCTTCTATAAAAAAGAATAATATAGAAAATGCAGATGAGATTAAGGGTTTACTTAAAGAAAAATTATTAGAATTATTGGCTCCTATCGAAAACCCTTTGATACTAAAAGAAACAAATCCATATGTCATTATGGTTGTAGGAGTTAATGGTGCAGGCAAAACAACTACTATTGGAAAGCTTACAAAAATTTTCCTTGATGAAGATAAATCTGTATTAATTGCTGCAGGCGATACTTATAGGGCAGCCGCTACAGAACAACTGCAGGTATGGGGTCAAAGAAATAATGTTCATGTTGTTTCTCAAGCTTCGGGTGATCCAGGTGCTGTTATTTTTGACGCTATAAACTCTGCAAAAGCAAAAAATATTGATATCGTGATTGCGGACACAGCCGGTAGATTGCCTTCACAAAAACATTTAATTGATGAAATTACAAAAGTTAAACGTGTGATTAACAAATGTCACGCTGAAGCACCTCATGAAATTCTACTTGTGTTAGATGCAAATACTGGGCAAAACGCCATCAGCCAGCTTAAGATATTTAACGAGGCTCTTGGTATTACCGGCCTTGCCTTGACTAAGCTTGATGGAACCGCTAAAGGTGGGGTTATTGCAGCGATTGCTAAAGAACAACCGATCCCATTAAGATATATTGGTGTTGGTGAATCTATAGATGATCTAAAAGTTTTTAATGCGCAAGAATATGTAGATGCGCTTTTTTAAAATCGGTTTTAATTAATGATTAAATTTGATCAAGTCTATAAAAGATACCCCGGAAATTTAGAGGCATTACAAAATATTACTTTTGAAATTAATGCCGGTGAACTTATTTTTGTAACAGGCCCTTCAGGCGCAGGAAAATCAACATTATTAAAATTAATTACAGCGATTGAACCTCCCACACACGGGACAATTATTTTTGAAAATCAAAATTTAAGTCAAATAAAAAGTGCTGCTATCCCATATATAAGAAGGAAATTTGGGTTAGTTTTTCAAGATCATAAACTTTTATATGATCGCAATTGTTATGAAAATATTGCACTTGCTTTGGAGATTAATGAGGTGAGTATAAATGATGTGAGAGGTCGTGTTCGAGCAGCTCTTGATAAAGTGGGCTTACTTAATCGGGAAAAATCAATGCCTATTAGCTTGTCAGGTGGGGAACAACAGCGTCTGGCAATTGCAAGAGCCATTGCTTGTAGGCCCTCCATTTTACTTGCGGATGAGCCCACAGGAAATTTAGACAAGAAATATGCAGATGAAATTATGAATCTTTTTTACAGCTTCCAAGAACTGGGGGTGACTGTGATTATCGCAACACATGAAATACCAACTACTTCGAAAAAATATAAGCAACTTTATTTGCAAGAAGGCAATCTTATAAAAATTACAGACCATTAGATGAATTACTTCGTTTCTCATTATCAAATACTACTAAAAGCGCTTCAGCGCAGTCACGCATCAATGGTTTCTACTCTTATGATGTTCTTGGTTATAGGTGTTACATTGATTTTGCCGAGCATATCTTTCCTGGTAGTACAAAATTTAAAATCGATTTCACAAACTATCCAGCATGAATCTCAAATTACTATTTTTCTTAAAAAAGATATTTCAGTGGATGCGAAAAATAAAATCGAAAAAGATTTAAAAAGTCGTATTGAAATTAGTAATTATCACTATGTTAAAAAAGAAGAGGCTTGGTCTAAACTTCAAAAATCAATGGGCTTTAATGAATCAAATAATGGGCTTTCGGAAAATCCACTCCCTGATGCTTTTTTTATTTCACCCAACATCGTCAATTCAAACCAAATTGAGATTTTAAAATCATCTCTGGATAGACTTGAGGGAGTAGACCAAGTGGTTGATGATACGGGATGGGTTAAAAAATTAAACTCTATGCTCCATTTAGCAAATAAAGCTATTTTTTTAGCTTCAATTTTATTAGCTTTTATGCTCACAGTGGTTATTGGCAATACTATTCGTCTTCAGATGACTTCGCACTTCAAAGAAATTGAATTGAGTAAATTAATTGGTGCTACCAATCAATTCATAAGAAGGCCTTTTTTATACAGCGGGTTTATTTATGGTTTAGGAGGTGGATTAACTGCTGCTCTTAGTCTCAAATTGATTGTGATATGCTTAAATCAAACAGTCGTTGAAGTTGAGGCCATCTATGGGGCTCAATTCACTATTGTTGATTTAACTCCTCAACAGTATTTATCTATTGTTGGTAGCTCAATTCTGATTGCTATTTTGGCATCTTTTATCTCGATTAATCAATCTATTAAAAAACTATAGTCTACTTAACCTATTGTATTTATTAGGTTAATTTAAAATTTAAGGAACTTTATAGAACTAGCACTCTCAAATGAAGAGTGCTAAAATTACGCTAGTTAATGAAGTTTTTACAAAGGATTTTATTAAGATGACTTTAGATTTAAGCTTACCTACATTAGGCTCTGTTGATAGTTACGATCGCTATATGCAATCCATTAGAGCTATCCCCTCTCTTACTGCCGAAGAAGAGATGGAACTTGGTATGCGTCTTAAAAAATCAAACGACCTTGAAGCTGCTAAAAGACTAATTCTATCTCACTTAAAGCTTGTAGTTAAAGTGGCTAAGGGATATTCTGGGTATGGACTTCCTCAATCAGACCTAGTTCAAGAAGGCAATATTGGCCTTATGAAAGCTGTAAAGCGATTTGACCCTGAAAGAGGTGTAAGGCTAGTTTCTTTTGCGATCTACTGGATTAAAGCAGAAATTCAAGAATACATCGTTAAAAATTGGCGTTTAGTTAAAACGGCGACGACAAAAGCTCAGCGTAAATTATTTTTTAATTTACGAAGTATGAAAAAAACTCTCCAGCCTCTTAAATCAGATGAAATCAATTCGATCGCTAAAGAGCTTAATGTCAAACCCGAAGATGTTCGTGAAATGGAGTATCGTTTTAATGGTAATGAAATTTCACTAGATTATGGTTCGGAAGAATCAGAAGATGACGTCTTTAGGCCCATTGCTTATCTTAAAGATGAAACGCCAGAGCCTTCAGAACAAATGGAGATAGATCAATCTGAGGGGAATAGTTTATCCTCCCTCAGTAAAGCACTTTCATCGCTTGATAAAAGAAGCCGTCTTATCCTAGAAGAAAGATGGTTAAAAGATAAAGATGCTTCAACACTTCATGAACTTGCAGATAAACTTGGTGTATCAGCAGAAAGAATTCGACAAATCGAGCAAGCAGCAATGAAAAAAATTAAATTATTGATGTTGTCTTCCAGTCATTAATTTTTTAAATTTATCAAAAAAGCCAAAAAGACTCCGATAATATAGTTTTTTTAGGCTTTTCCATAGAGTGACAATAAGTAACGCTAAAATATACCCCTTAGAAATTAAGCTGCATCAAGCATCCAAGCTATTAGAAATTAAATTTAGCAATCTGACTGAATGTATGCTTTCCTGCGAATTTCTTCGGGTACATTCGCCATCGGCTGAAGTTAGAGGGCATGGACCAGGCCAAGAAATACTTCAAATACACAAAGAAAATGTCACTATAGAAAGTATCGAGCCAGTTGGTCAGTATGCAGTCAAATTAGTATTTTCAGATGGTCATAACACAGGCATCTATACATGGGATTATTTATATGAGCTTGCAGTGACCTATGAGGCACTCTGGGAAGAATATTTAAAAAAATTATCAAATGCTGGTATTCAAAGAATAGAAACAGATGGCTAATAAAAAAACACATTTTGGATATAGTGAAATAGATGCATCACAAAAAGCAGATAAAGTAGCTTCTGTATTTCATTCTGTAGCATCAAATTATGACTTAATGAATGATTTGATGTCATTTGGTATGCACCATATTTGGAAAAAATTTCTTGTGAATGTATCTAACGTCAAGAAAGATGCTCGTATTCTAGATATTGCCGGAGGAACTGCGGATCTATCTATTCTTCTTGCTAAAAAAATTGGTGCCCAATTAACTAATTTTAAAGGTCAAATGATTCATTCAGATATCAATTTATCTATGTTAAATATTGGCCGTAATAAGTTAATTGATCAGGGCATTTTTATACCTTCTATCTTATGCGATGCTGAATCCCTCCCCTTTCCTGATAATTATTTTGATTGTGTCACTATTGGTTTTGGCATTCGTAATATGACTGATAAAAAGAGAGCGCTAAAAGAAATTTATCGTGTTTTATCTCCAGGAGGAAAAATTTTAATTCTAGAATTTTCAAAAATATGGAAACCTTTACAATTTTTTTATGATCAATTTTCGTTTAAATTTTTACCAAAAATAGGCAAATTATTTGCTAAAGATGAATCAAGCTATCAGTATCTTGTTGAATCTATAAGAATGCATCCTGACCAAAAATCTTTAAAAAAAATGATGGAGGAAGAATCATTCTCTAAAGTGGAATATCTCAATTTGTCATCAGGCGTTGTCGCAATACATATGGGATATAAACTTTGATTATCGACACTATAAAAAAAAATCTTACCAATCATTTATTTCAACAAAATGAATGGTTAAAAAAAGACTTATCTAAACATAAATCAAAATCTATTTTATTTGTTGTTGGTCCGATTCATTATGCTTTAAGAATTACTGAAGACGGTATTCCGGAATATATAGAATATATTGATAATTATGATGCAGAAATTAAATTATCGATATCGTCAGCTCTAGAGGTTATGCGCGGTAACAAAAAAGCAAATATTGAAATTAAAGGTGATATAGATTTTGCAACAGTAATTAGTAGCGTTTTAAAAGATATTGAATGGGACTACGAAGACGATTTAAGTGAATTGATTGGTGATATTCCGGCTTATCATCTTGTGAAACTGGGTAAAAAAGCCCTTAAAACAACAAAAGAAACATCATTCAATATCGCAGATACTTTTAAAGAGTATTGGCTTGAAGAAAAACCACTTATTGCAAAAAAAAGATTGGTTGATCAATTCAATAAAGAAGTTGATACCTTAAGATTTGATGTTGATCGCTTCGAGCAAAGACTTAAAAAACTATGAAATATATGAGGCTTTTATACATCATCTACATACTCCTTAAGTATCGCTTAGAGGAGTTTATTATATTCAACCGAAAGCTAAATTTTCTTGCTCACTTTATTTCAATAATCTTTTTCTTTAGGCCACATAATAAAAATAGAGGAACAAGACTTAGGCTTGCGCTTGAAAATTTAGGGCCTATCTTTGTTAAATTTGGCCAGATGTTGTCTACTAGAAGAGATCTTATTCCCATGGACATTGCGGATGAATTAGCTTTGCTCCAGGATCAAGTACCTCCTTTTCCATACAAAGATGCCGAAAAAATCATTATGAATTCGTATGACACTTCACTGGATAAGATTTTTAAATCATTTGATACAGCCCCAATAGCAAGCGCATCAGTAGCTCAAGTTCATTTCGCAACACTTCATGACGATAGGCATGTTGCTGTTAAAATATTAAGGCCTAATATTAAATCCATCATCGATAAAGATATTAAACTTTTATATCTTATTGCTCACTTGCTAGAATTAATCTGGTCTGATGGAAAGCGATTAAGACCAAGAGAAGTGGTTGCTGAATTCTATAAACATGTGCAATGCGAATTAAATCTTATGTTAGATGCAGCAAATTGCAGTCGCTTAGGTGAAAATTTCAAAGACAAAAAATTACTTATCGTGCCAGAGGTTTATTGGGATTTTTGCAATGAAGATGTGATGGTGATGGAAAGAATGCTGGGAACACCAATCAGTCATGTTGAAACACTTCGTAAGAAAAAAATTAACATCAAAGAACTTGCTCGAAATGGTGTAGAGATATTTTTTACCCAAGTATTCAGGGATAGTTTTTTTCATGCAGATATGCATCCTGGCAATATTCAAGTGGCTGATGATGGACGCTATATTGCTATGGATTTTGGCATTATGGGCTCTTTAAGTGAGAACGATAAGAACTATTTAGCACGTAATTTTTTAGCTTTTTTTAAGCGAGACTATCATGATGTGGCTTTGGCACATATCGAGTCTGGATGGGTCCCTAAAGATACTTCTATTGATGAATTTGAGAATGCTATTCGCTCAGTGTGTGAGCCTATATTTAATAAGCCCTTAAAGGAAATTTCATTTGGACGTCTACTTATTCGATTATTTCAAACGTCCAGACGATTTAATATGGAAATTCAGCCTCAACTAACAATGCTCCAAAAAACACTTTTAAATGTAGAAGGTCTTGGTAGAAACTTAGATCCTGATTTAGACTTATGGAAAACAGCTGCCCCATTTCTAAAGAAATATATATCGGAACAAAAAGGTATTAAACATATTATTAAAAGCTTAAAAAATGAATTCCCTAATTGGCTTCATCTCACCCCTAAATTACCTAGACTTATTCATGAATTTCTCGAAAAAAGTAATTCACAAGATAAAAATGTAATGACAAAAGATGACTTTGAAAACTTCTTAAAGTCTCAGAAGAGTCAAGCTCGTTGGTTTAAAATTATAATCACTTTCATTGGAATTACTATATTGATAAATTTTGTGATCTTGTTTTATTTTATAAAATAAATTAAGGAAGCAGTAATTGCTTATCTGGTTTGTATCTCTTTATCTGTTAGTTACTATTGGAATCGGTATCTTTGTTTCTTCGCGTGTTAAGAATACAAAAGATTATGCTGTTGCAGGTCGTCACCTTCCCCTTCCTATAGTCACTGCAACCGTCTTTGCTACATGGTTTGGCGCAGAAGCCATTTTTGGTGTTTCGTCTACTTTCGTTAGAGAGGGATTACATGGTATTGTAGCTGATCCCTTCGGCTCAAGTCTTTGTCTCATTATTGCTGGCTTATTTTTTTCCTCTAAATTGTATAAATTAAACATTATCACCTTAGGTGATTTCTATAGAGCAAGATATAACAGAAGCATTGAGGTTTTAACGACCATTGCTATTGTTATTTCATACTTAGGTTGGGTCGCAGCTCAGATTAAAGCACTTGGTTTGATATTTAATTTAATTACAGATCAATTTATTAGCGAGCAAATGGGTATGATTATTGGCACTTTAATTGTGCTTACTTTCACAACATTTGGTGGTATGTTGTCTGTGGCTATTTTAGATTTTATTCAAATGATCGTGGTTATTGGTGGGCTTCTTTATATTGCAAATGCAATTTCTCAATTAACGGGAGGTATTGCGCCTGTAATTCAAAGTGCAGCCACTAATCATAAATTAGATTTTTTTCCTAAAGGTGATATTTGGACATGGATCACTTTTTTTGGGACATGGATTACTATGATGTTAGGATCAGTTCCTCAGCAAGATGTATTTCAACGAGTTACATCTGCAAAAACTGCGAAAATTGCCTTATACGGCTCGATACTCGGAGCATTAATTTATTTCACATTCACATTTGTACCAATGTTTATTGCGTACTCGGCAACATTAATTGATTCAGAATATTTTAATGGTCTTGTAAACACAAATTCACAACACGTTTTACCAATGCTTGTACTTAATTATATGCCTTTATTTGCACAGATAATATTTTTTGGGGCAGTTTTGTCTGCAATTATGAGCTGCTCATCTGCAACACTTTTAGCACCATCTATTACTTTTGCGGAAAATATTATTAAAGGGTATTTTCCAGAAATTAGCGATAAACATTTACTTAAAATTATGAGAATTACACTTGTATCTTTTTCTTCTATTATTTTACTTTATGCACTCAGCTCAAATCTTTCAATTTTTGGCATGGTTGAATCGGCTTATAAAATTACACTTGCCGGCGCATTTGTCCCGCTGGTATTTGGTGCATTTTGGAAAAAAGCAAATAGTCAAGGAGCGTTATTGGCAATCATTGGGGGAATAGGGTCTTGGTTATTTGTTGAAATTTTTCTCGGCAAACATACGCCAATACCTGCACAACTTATAGGCTTGGGTAATAGCATTATTGGAATGATTGTAGGTACTTTACTTCCAAACATCATTAAAGAAGCAGAAAAAATAAATAATTAAGTTTGGCATTTAGGGCAAAAAAAACTTGATCGCTGCGCAATAATTATTGATTCAATGTTTGATCTGCATTTTCGACAGGCTTTACTTTTTCTTCCATATACTGCATATGTTTGTTGAAAGTAACCAGACTGTCCGTTCACATTATAAAAATTTCTAAGTGAACTGCCTCCTAATTTGATAGCTTTATTTAGTGTTTCTTTAATGTATTTTACGATCTTCTTGCATTCACTTAATGTGACATCCCGAGCTGGTCTGCTTGGAAGTACCCCAGCCTTAAACAATGATTCGCTCGCATAAATATTTCCAACTCCAACAACAATATGACTATCCATAATAATATTTTTAATGGTAGTTTTTTTATTTTGTATTTTTAAAAATAAATATTTTTCAGTAAATGACTTTTCTAGGGGCTCGGGGCCTAATTTTGATATCAAAAAATGATCATTAATATTACCCTCTAGCCAAAGTATGGAGCCAAATCTTCTTGGGTCCGTATATCGTAAAATATCTTTTGTATTGTAAAACTGAATATCTACATGATCGTGTTTATCAGGAGGAATATCTTTGCTTAAAATTTCAAGTCGTCCAGACATGCCTAAATGAATCATTAGATGTCCACTCTCAAATTGCATAAGAATATATTTCGCACGTCTTTTAATATTTAATATTTTTTGGTTAGGAAGTGTTCTTTTTAAATGCGATGGAACTGGCCATCTTAGAGAGGGATTTCTTACAATAATATCTTTGATAGATTTTTTAAGTATGGGCTGAAGCCCCATACAGGTAATCTCAACCTCAGGAAGTTCTGGCATAAATAAATTTATTTTTTAAACTGCTCAATCGGTGGATTCATCATCGTAAATCCAATATCACTGCCGAAATGATAAAGCAAACCCTCATCAATCCTAAATAGTTGAGTTTCAGGGGATTCTTGCACACGTAAAAAAGTAATTTTTTTACCATCTTCGGTACGAACATCAAAACTCTTATAAGGGATTCTTAAATCTAATGGATATTTTTCTACTGATCTTGCAGGATTTTTAACCCAAGTCATATCAAACCATTCAGCCATATCCTCTTGTTTAAGCGAGTTACCCTCACTAGCCTTCCATTCGTTATTTCTGCGTGATATTTTTAAGCGTTTAGATTGCCATTGCTCAAGACGAGAAAAGTCGAATTCTTTAACTTGCTCTGTTCTGCTTAAAGGTGACTTATCAATAAGTTCTATAGGCTGAGTAGATGCGACCTCTGAGTATGAACCACTGATAAGATATACGTTATTGTTATACAAAAGATATTGATCTTCAGTGACAGAATTGTATGTGCCAAAAATAAACTCTTCTTCTGTACCCTTATGTTGAAGTTTTAATTTAACGGTAGGTTTATCTAAGCCATATTTAGGTAGGTCATTTGATGGTAATTTCTCGCTACTAGATGTTGCCACGACAGAAATAATTTTTTGAACTGAAAATTGATCTGCACGACCTTTGATCGGTTCAAGCATATCCCAGGCCTCATTATTTTTTTTAAAAACAATAGATGCTCTAGAGGGAAAATCAATCTTCACAGTATCAAAATCACTTAAATTAAAAGTGCTGATTTCAAATTGTTTTGTTTGTTTTTTTTGTGGAGGTTTGAGAGCCAGAAAAAGAGAAATCGATAAAATGATCGAAAGCAAAATAATATTAATTAGCCAACGATTTTTCATATTTCTATTCTATTTTATGCTTTTCTGCGCTTAAACCAGAAAAATATGCCTAAAACAAAAATAATGATAGGAATGAAATATTGGAAGCTATGGAATACTGTCCAGGCGATCAAGACAGAAGTATTATCATTTGGAATAGTTACATTCACATCTTTTAAAGGCATAGGCTGAATAGAGATTAAATTATCATCTCCAGACAACCAATTGATCATATTGATGCCAAGATCTAAATTACCACCTGTCGTAATAAATGTGTTGGATAAAAAATTTCCATTTCCAACTATTACAACTCTTTGGCCTTTTTTACCATAAGTCCTTTGAAGAGCGACTGCAATATTAATGGGACCTGATTTATCTTTATTCTTATCAAAAGTTGATTGTTGATTCGCTTTTGATGATGAAGACTCTAGCCAACCATTTGGAGAAACTTCAATAAGTTTACTAACTTCCCAGCCATTGTCTAACGTGCCTTTAGCACTTACTTCATGCGCATTCGAAAAAAGCGTTCTTAGCATAAAGTTTTTAGTAATTGCATGGACACCATAAGAGGATGCAAAGGATACATTTTCATCAGCGCCTTCAACTTTTGCTGTTGGATCAACTACATGTTCATTTGAAACAGTAAGTCCAAGATATAAAGCTATCTCTTCCAAGCCATGAAAGTTATTATCATCAAGAAGCCAAAGTAAATTTCCGCCTGATTCTAGGAATTTTTTAATTTTTTTTGCTTCCACAGCTGGAATATTTTTTTGCGGGCTAGCAATTACTAACATTGAACCATTCAAAGGTACTTCTGATTCAACAGCGAGGTTAGGGTTAGCAAATTTGAAGCCCTTAGATTCTAGTTGCTTACCAAATTCGCCTAAGTCATTATTTTTTAGCCCAATTAAATTTCTTTCGCCGTGACCATCTAAATACATCACTGCTTGTTGATTAGTTCTAGATAAACGCATAAAAAGATTGGTCATCTCCTGTTCGGCAAAAGGAGGATTGATGTGCTCGGATCTTTTTTGATATTCGACTACAACTTCACCATCTACCTTAATTCCCTTTTCTTGCGCTAATTTTGGCTCTTCTATAGGGCTAATAAATTTAATGTTGATATCAGGCTTGGTTCTCTGATACCTGGTCATAAAATTAATAATACCTTGCCTAAATGTATCTCCATTATTGACATCATCTTTAGATGCAAACACGGTTAGTGAAATTGGTCCTTTCATTTGCTTAAGGACATTGATGCTTCCAGTAGTGAGGGTATTGCGATTAGCCTGTGTAATATCTTTTGAATATTTATATTGATTTGCAAGAAACCCCAAAAGAAATACTAAAACTATAAATAGAACAACAAAAAAACTATTCTGAATGAGAATTTGTAATCTTAATTTTGAATTAATTTTCATAGATATTTATCCACGAAGCCTGTCAGCATCGAGACGTCTGATTGTTAATGTTAAAAATGTTGATATAAATAAAAAGAAATACATTAAATCTGAGCTATCAATAAGGCCCCTTGAAAAGCTTTGAAAATGCTTCATAAGTGATAAATAAGCAAACCAATGATTAGGATCGCTGGCAAAAAAACGTTCCATAATCATTAATGCAAAAAGCGAAATGAAACTTAAAATTGCAGCAATAATAGGCTGTTGAGTTAAGCTTGAAAAATAAATCCCGAGCGCTGAAAAACTTGCTACAAGCAGCCAAAGGCCTATCGAGTTTGCAATGAGATAACCAAAATCTATATCAGCCCAAATATTAAGTGTTGTGAGCATAAGAAAAATATAAAGAACAAGAATGCTTAAAAAAACAATTAAGCCAACAAATTTTCCCAGAACTATTTCAGTCAGTGAAATGGGTGCGCTGAACAGAAATGGTAAGGTTTGACTGCGTCTTTCTTCGCTAATAAGTCGCATGGTGAGAAGAGGAACTGCAAAAAGCATAATAAAAGAAGCAATACTATAAACTGTTTGCCCAACAAATATAGAGACGCCCACACGCTCAGCAGGGCGAATCGCACCCGACATTACTTCAAAGTAATTGTTAACTCCCGTAAGGTAATAACTTCCAAATGCCATCATAAGTAGCGCGAGAATAATCCATCCCATCGGGGACGCAAACAAGCTTTTAAGTTCTTTTCTTGCAATATTTAAAATCATTTTTAGTTGCCACTCATAAGTATTTAATTTTTTTGTTTCTTTTCAGTCAATTGAACAAAAACATCTTCAAGACTTGTTTGATCTGGGGCAATTTGATAAAGTCCCCAACGATTTTTCACTGACAGTTTCACAATAGCCTCTGATGGTGATTGATTGTTTTTGAAATGTATTCGATACATACTTGCCTCGACTTTTTCAACCTCAGTCACACCTTCAACATCTTTTAGTGCTGACAAAGGAGGTGCTTTTGAAAAACCTACTAAAAGTTTATTTCCTTGTCGATGTTGTTTTAATTCCTCAATGGAGCCATGAAATACTAAATTACCTTTATCAATAATCTGCACACGATCACAAACCATCTCAACTTCGGGAAGAATGTGTGTGGATAAAATAACGCTGTGCTTTTGACCTATCTCTCGAATAAGAGATCTTATTTCTCTAATTTGAATCGGGTCAAGACCTACTGTTGGCTCGTCTAAAATCACAACTAATGGATTATGAATAATAGCTTGAGCAATAGCTACGCGCTGTTGATATCCATTGGATAAGTTTTCAATTAATCGCTTGCTCATGTGACTTAAACCGCATTTTTCTTTTGCAGTATCTACAGCTTTTTTAATTTGGTTAGTAGATACTTTATGTAGACGAGCAGCAATAGTTAAAAACTCGTCAACCGTAAGTTCTTTATATATAGGACGCGTTTCTGGCAAATAGCCGATCAATGCTTTTGCTTCTTTTGGATTTTCGATCATGTCGATACCACAAATTTTTACCGTGCCCACCGAAGGAGCTAAATTACCCGTGAGCATTCGCATGGTAGTAGATTTGCCAGCGCCATTCGGCCCTAAAAAACCTAAAACTTCGCCCTTTTCTAGATGAAAACTTACATTTTTAACAGCCTCACGGCCACCAAAAAGACGTGTCAGCTCAATAGCTTCTAGGGTTAAATTCAGCATAGATGTTTTTTTGAATTTTTAATGAAAAAATGAATCACAGATTATACATATTAAAAAAATTGTTTTGTTTTATTAACCATCACATCAATGTTATGGGACTAATAATTAATCAAATTAGTTTAAACTATTATAAAAATCAAATCTCAGGAAACTTTATGCATCTGCTTCGAATATTCTCACTTTTTACTCTTCTATCCTTTGCCGCGGTTGCTAATGCTAAACCTGATCCATCTAGCTCTATTGACAATTATACCAATCCCGATCTTGTTTTTAGGCTCTTACTGGCTGAAATTGCCTCTCAGCGTGGCGAACTTAATCTTGCGAGCGAACTTTTTTTAGATTTAGCAAAGCAAACAGATAACGCACTTTTAGCCGAACGCGCTACGAGACTGACTAGCTATACAAGAAATGGCGAAATAGCTTTAGAGGCTTCTAAGATTTGGAATGAGCTTAGTAAAGAATCTATTGATGCCCAACAAGTGCTTAGTGAGATTCTTATAGCAAATAATAAACTCAATGAGGCCAAGCCAATTCTTCAAAAACTTTTACTTAAAGAAAAAACAAGAGCAGGTGGCTTTTTATATTTAAATAGTCTGTTCTCGAGAGTGTCGGATAAAAAAGCCGTATTGACTCTTGTCGCAGATTTAGCTAAGCCTTATCCCAAATTAGCTGAGGCACATTTTGCTGTAGCGCACGCTGCCTGGTTAAACAAAGATCAAAAAATATATGAAAAAGAACTGGTCTCAATAAATCAAATTAAACCAGATTGGGAAATGCCTATTTTATTCAGAGGGCAGATCTTAGCCCAAGAAAATCCTGAGAGAGCCCTTGCTTTTTTCAGTGAGTTTTTAAATAAATATCCTAAATCAAGCGAAGTAAGACTGGAATATGCAAAACTACTCACTAATGGTCGAAAGTTTAATGAAGCAAAAACTGAATTTATCAAGCTTGTAAATACTGCTAATAGTTCAGCAGAAATTACAGTCGCTGTGGGTCTATTGTCATTAGAACTTGAAGATTACGATCTTGCGGAAAAATATTTCCTGCAAAGTCTAAAAAGAAATCCCAAAGACAAAGACCAAATATTCGTCTATCTTGCGAAGATAGCAGACAAAAAAAATGAAAGCGAAGCAGCAATCACTTGGCTCAATAAAATTAACAATGGGCCTCGTTTTATTGAATCAAAACTAATCACGGCTGAAATCATTGCAAAAAAAGAATCCGTTGACAAAGCCTTATTTTTTTTAGACGGGCTCAAAGTAAATTCGCCTGATGAAAAATTAACACTCATTCAATCAAAGACATCATTTCTCACCAGGGCTAATCGCCACCAAGAGGCATTTCAAATTATGCAAAATGAGGCATCAAACTTCCCTCATTCACCTGAATTTAAATTTGATTATGCACTTCTTGCCGACAAATTAAATAAATACGACTTAATGGAAAAGCTTTTAAGAGAGGCTATTAAAATCAAACCTGATTATGCTGTTGCATACAATGCCCTTGGGTATTCATATGCGGATCGTAATATTAATTTAGAAGATGCTAAAAAATATATTGAAGTTGCTTTATCAATTTCGCCCAATAATCATTATATTTTAGATAGTATGGGCTGGCTCTATTATAGATTGGGCAAACTAGATTCAGCACTTTCATTTATCCAAAAAGCATACGATGTGCAACCTGATCCTGAAATCGCCGCACACTTGGGTGAGATTTTATGGGCCCAAGGAAGAAAAAAGGAAGCAAATGATATCTGGGATCTTTCACTTCAATCATTTCCTGATAATGAAATTTTAAAAGAAACCTTCAAAAGACTTCATTAATTTTCAAGAGTTGGCCATCAATTGAATTTTAAATATGTTCTAACTTTTTTAGCAATTTTTTTTCTTTCTGCATGCGCAACTTTAAACGATCCATTTGAGATGTTTAAATCTCATGCGCCTTCAATTGAGACGCCCCAAGCAATGAATGAAAATCTGTTTATTGACGAATTTTCCATAAAAGCTAAGTTCTCCTATTCTGCAGACTCAAAGGGTGGTTCGGGTCGACTTATTTGGCGCTATGAAAATAATCAAGATGAAATTGATATCTTTACACCTTTCAATAATCAGGTAGCAAAAATCATTTACTCAGCTAATAAAAAAAAGATCATTGATAGCAATGGAAAAATTTTATCTGGAGATGATTTTGATCATTACATACAAGCCTTATTCGGAAAAAATATCTCACCAGACCTGTTTAGACATCTTATTACAAATCATATTGAGCAGATTAAAGATTTGCACAAAGAAGACAATGAATTGAATCGAGCTACGCATTTTTATAACGATGAATGGAAGATTGTAATTAATGCATTTAAGACACAAGACAAACTGACTATTCCATCGAAAATATCAATATCCCAAGGCACATTCAATTTTAATTTTATTGTAGAAGAGATTATTAACATTGCAGGCAAATGAACTAATAGGTATGGGTTTTAGGGAGTTTTTGGCGCCTGCTAAATTAAATCTATTCCTTCATGTCGTTAGCAAGCGAACTGACGGCTATCACAATATTCAAACAGTTTTCCAACTTATCAGCCTTTATGATCATATTTTTATTAAAACAAATACATCTGGGAATATTCGTCGTATTTCAGATCACCATGCGATTCAGGAATGTGACGATTTAACAATCAAAGCGGCTCAAATATTAAAGCCTTTGTGTGAGAATCAGTCGGGAGCAGATATTTTTATTAAAAAAAATATTCCGATGGGGGGTGGCCTTGGTGGCGGAAGTTCAGATGCTGCTACGACGCTTATTGCCCTAAATGCTCTATGGCAATGCCATTTGAGTCAAAAAGAGCTTCAAGAATTAGCCCTTAAATTAGGGGCTGATGTTCCTTTCTTTATTTTTGGCCAAAATGCTTGGGCTGAAGGTTTAGGCGAAAAACTCACACCCTTCTCTATCACAATGCGAGATTACCTCGTTATAGCACCGAATGAGACGGTTTTTACAAGAGAGGTTTTTGAGTCACTTGAATTGACAAAAGACCGGATTCCATTGAAAATAGTAGGCTTTTCCGATGAATTGGACCTTAAAAATTTGGCCAATGACTTAGAAAAAGGGGTCTTAAAAAAATTTAAAGGCATTTCCGTTGCTTTTGATTGGTTAAACCAATTTGGCCACGCAAAGATGACAGGTTCAGGATCATGTATCTTCATACCTTTAAGTTCGATAGATAAAGGCATGGAAATTTTAGAAAAAAGGCCTCAAGATACACTGGGCTTTATAGTTAAAGGATTAGATAACCACCCGCATTTGAATTTAATGCTGGGAACATAATAACCATAGGGGAGTCGCCAAGCTGGTTAAGGCACTGGATTTTGATTCCAGCATGCGAAGGTTCGAATCCTTCCTCCCCTGCCATTTTTAAATAGACCGCTCATAACTAGGACCGAGATTTTGGACAATAATAGCGTTATGATATTCACTGGGAATGCCAACCCTCTTCTTGCTGAGCAAGTGGCTGGGAACCTAGAGATTCAACTTGGGCGTGCCGATGTAGGCCGTTTTAGCGATGGCGAAGTTATGGTTGAACTTCTTGAAAATGTTCGCGGTAGAGATGTTTTTGTTCTTCAATCTACAAGCCATCCTACTAACGATAACCTAATGGAAGTTATGGTGATTGTAGATGCCCTAAGGAGATCATCCGCATCAAGAATTACAGCGGCAATTCCTTACCTTGGCTACTCAAGACAGGATAGAAGACCAAGATCGGCGCGCGTTGCAATTACTGCGAAAGTTGTAGCAAATATGCTTACAAGTGTTGGTGTAAATAGACTCCTTACTATGGATCTACATTCCGACCAAATTCAGGGATTTTTTGATATTCCTGTGGACAATATATATGCAACGCCCGTACTTCTCAAAGATTTGCTTGAACAAAATCATAAAAATCTTGTGATAGTGTCGCCCGATGTAGGCGGTGTTGTAAGAGCTAGAGCTTGCGCTAAACAATTGGGCTCCGATCTTGCAATTATTGACAAACGTAGACCCAAGCCTAACGAATCTAAAGTGATGAATATTATTGGGGTTGTGGAAAATAGAACCTGCGTCATAATTGATGACATGGTTGATACTGCATATACACTTTGTGAAGCTGCAGCTGCTCTAAAAAAGAATGGTGCTATTAAAGTAGTGGCTTATGCAACACACCCTATTCTTTCAGGGGAAGCAACAAAAATTATTACCGAATCTGAACTAGATGAATTAGTTGTAACAAATACCATTCCACTAAGTAAGGCGGCAATGGCATGTAAAAAAATTAGACAGCTTAGTGTTGCTGAGCTTTTGGCAGAAACGATTCGTCGAATAAGCCAAGGCGACTCCGTAAGTTCTCTTTTTATGGAGTAATGAATTTGGTCATGTTGATCAACAAACTGCTGCAGTCTGGTCGCGGAATGCAGATTTAAATTAAGGAGTAGTAAATGAAAATTGAAATTAGTGCAACAAAACGTGATGTGAAAGGTACGGGTGCGAGCCGCCGTCTTCGCCACGCTGGAAGTATTCCTGGAATTTTATATGGAGGCGGCAAAGAGCCCATCTTTCTTGACCTTGAACAAAAATCTTTATTTTTACAATTTAGACATGAAGCATTTCATGCGTCGATCTTAACGCTTAACTTAGAAGGCAGTAAAGAGGCTGTCTTATTAAGAGACTATCAAATGCATCCTGTGAGAAATACAATTCAGCATATTGACTTTCAGCGTGTTAATGAAAATGAAAAAATCCACGTTAAAGTGCCATTCCATTTTATTAATGCTGAAGTTTCTCCAGGCGTTAAACTCAATGGTGGTATTGTTTCGCACATCATGACTGAAGCAAATATTTCTTGCTTACCAAAAAATCTTCCTGAGTTTATTGAAGTTGATTTGGCAACAATGGATATTGGTCAATCAATCCATTTATCAGAAATTAAAATGGCTGAAGGTGTCGAATTCGTTCAGCTTGCTCATGGTAATGATGCAGCAGTAGCTTCTGTTGCTAAACCAAGGGCTGTGGTTGAAGAGGTTGAAGCCAAGCCAGCAGAAGATGCTGTTGATGCAGCCGCCCCAGCAGCTGACGGTGCTGAGGCTTCAGATGTAGCTCCGGCTGAAGACGCTAAATCAGAAAAAGCTAAATAACCTAGCTTTGATAATGAATAAAGCGCACTTTTTTTTAAAATTAAGTGCGCTTTATTTTTTCTTATGAGCCAAATTAAATTATTTGTAGGTCTCGGAAACCCTAGCGAAAAATATTCCAATACCAGACACAATGCTGGATTTTGGTGGATAGATCTCGTCGCCCACCAACAAAATATCAAATTACAAAGCAGCGATAAATTTTTTTCAAGTTTTGGTAAGTCTTCGAATGCTGAAGAATTTTATTTTGCAAAGCCTAATACATTTATGAATGACAGTGGTAAAACCCTTGCAGCAATTACAAAGTTCTACAAAATAGATCCAAATGAAATTCTTGTGATTCATGACGATCTTGATATAGAGGTTGGACAAGCTAAACTAAAATTTGGTGGCAGTCACGGAGGACATAATGGCCTTAAAAGTATATTTGCATCCATTAGCTCTCAAGATTTTTGGCGCTTAAAGATTGGTATTGGGCACCCGGGTGAAAAACATTTAGTTATAGATTACGTATTAAAAAATCCATCATCTAAGGAGAGAAATCTCATTGATGAATCTATAGAAATAAGCAGTCAGCTTTTTAATGAAATTGCATCAGGTCAATTTGAAAAAGCCATGCTCATTCTTCATACCAATAAATAAAGAAAAAAAATTATGAAATGTGGAATTGTTGGACTGCCGAACGTTGGAAAATCAACGCTATTCAATGCGATTACTAAAGCAAGTATTGCTGCTGAAAATTATCCTTTCTGCACGATTGAACCCAATATTGGGATTGTAGAAGTACCGGATCCTAGAATTGAAAAACTCAGAGCTATTGTTAACCCAGAAAAAACACAGCCAGCTATAGTAGAATTCGTTGACATCGCAGGTCTTGTGGCCGGAGCATCAAAAGGTGAAGGTCTTGGTAATAAATTTTTAGCAAACATTAGAGAGACTGACGCTATAGTGCATGTAGTTCGCTGCTTTCAAGATGACAACATTGTGCACGTTTCAGGCAAGGTTGACCCTCTTTCTGATATTGAGGTCATCAATACAGAACTTATTTTGGCTGATATGGAAACGGTAGATAAAACACTTCAGCGAGAAAATAAAAAAGCAAAATCAGGAGATAAAGAAGCTATTCAACTTGTTTCAATTCTGACAAAAATTTCTACTCATCTCGATCAAGGAAAATTAGTTAAAAATTTAAATCTTGATGATGATGAAGTAAAGCTTATTAAGCCTTTATGTTTAATTACAGTTAAGCCTGTGATGTTTGTAGCTAACGTCAATGAAATAGGATTTACTAACAATCCGATACTCGACTCACTGAAAGCTTTAGGTCAAAAAGAAAATTTTCCTGTTATTTCTATTTGCGCAAAAATTGAAGCAGAGATTGCAGATTTAGAAGATGAGGATAAGGCTATATTTTTAAGTGAATTAGGGTTAGAAGAACCAGGTCTCGATAGAGTAATCAGGTCGGCTTATGCTCTTTTGGGATTACAAACTTACTTCACAGCAGGTGTTAAAGAGGTAAGGGCGTGGACCTTAAAAAAGGGTGCGACTGCACCCGAAGCTGCTGGTGTTATTCATACGGACTTTGAAAAGGGCTTTATTCGAGCTGAGGTTATTTCTTACGATGATTTCATTGCCTTTAATGGCGAACAAAAATCTAAAGAAGCTGGGAAAATGCGTTTAGAAGGCAAGGAATACATCGTGAAAGATGGTGATGTTATGCATTTTAGATTTAACGTCTAATATCAGCCTTTGACTTTAGCTGTTTAAAAAAATATAATTCAACGCTTTATTTTGTTACATAAAAGGTGATGTAGCTCAGCTGGTTAGAGCGCAGGATTCATAATCCTGAGGTCGAGAGTTCAAGTCTCTCCATCACCACCATCTTTTAAAGATTAAAATTCGTTTTATATGGTGCTCTTTCATTAAGTTCGTTTGTATACTTATCAATTCCATTCTTTTCTCTTCTTAAAAAATCTTTGATTGCATGCTCAAATTTTTCATCAAAAATTCGATGAAATGAAAATGTATTGAATGGCTCAAAACCTCTTGCGAGTTTATGCTCTCCTTGAGCCCCGCCCTCGAATGCAGCTATTTCATTTTCAATACAAAATTCCTGGCCTTGATAGTATGAAAGTTCGAAATGCAATCCAGGATAAAAAGATTTTGAACCCCAATATCTTCCATATAAATTTTTATCGTCATAAATAAAGAATGATCCTGCAATAGGTATATCGTCTCCGTATGCCAATATTAACAATATATTCTCAGGCATACTTTCACTAATAAGGCTAAAAAAACTTCGTGTGAGATACGGGTGCGAGTGATGTTCTTGATAGGTATTGCAATAACAAGCATAAAAAAAATCTAAATCTGATTCAGCAATTTCCAGACCTTTTATTTTTTTAATTTTAAGCCCTAAGTCCTGAATTTTTTTTCGCTCTTGTTTTATTTTTTTTCGCTTATCGTGAGAAAGCTGAGATAGGAATTCTTCAAAATTTTTGTAATTTTTGTTAAACCATTTAAATTGTACGCCTTCTCTTAACATCCATTTTAAATCTAGGTATGCGTTTGGCTCGCTTTCATCACAAAATAAAATATGGCTTGATGACATTTTATTTTTATAGGCTAGCCCTTCTATCTGTGAAACTATATTTTTTTTAATTGACGCGTCTAACCCAAAAACTCTAGGCCCAGAAGCGGGAGTAAATGGTATGCATGACACGATCTTTGGATAATAGCTTTCCCCATATTTCTGATAGGCTTCCGCCCAAGACCAATCAAATACATATTCGCCATAAGAGTGCTCTTTTAAAAATATAGGTGAAGCGCCAACGAGCTTTCCTTCATGGGTAACGGTTACCGGAAAAGGATACCAACCTGTGCCCTCTCCTATGGAATTTGATCCTTCAAGCGATTGAAAAAATTCAAGCCTTAAAAAAGGATTTGATTTTGTAAGATCATTCCATTCTTTTTGATTAATATTTTTAAAGCTAGATTGAAATTCTATGTGCGCCATAGCGATCTATTTTAACGAAGAATCACTAAGGGAAATTTATATCGGTGTTTTGGTATTTGATGAAGCTTGATTGTTTTTACGCTTGTTACTATCCAAATGATTTTTTTCAAATTCTTTTGCTAAGAAAGCCAATTCGTCTAGAGATATAACCTCATTCTCGTCTAAATCGAAGCGATTAAATTGGCGAGCTACTTGAGGTAAACATTTTGTTGTTTCCTGGAGATCAAGGGTATTATCATTGTCTTCATCGCAAGCAATAAAACGGGATTCCAAACCTTTTAACATCTCCCTTTGTTTTTCTTCGATGAGGCTACTTTCTTTACCTGATGATTTTGCATATGCAGCAAGGGCTCGCCTAATTCTTGCTCGCTCTTCTGGTGATAAAGAGCTACTTTCTTTTAATTTATGAAGCTCAGTAGCAACTGATGAATTGTTTTCTGATTCTACTTTTGGGGCTTGATTATTTGCTCCAGCTAATACATCTAAAGAGAGGCCAAAAGCCGCAGCGAAACAAAATAAAAAGGGTTTCAAAAACTTATGCAATTGATTGATTTTTATTTAGAAAGGAATGTTATATTCAAGCTTAAATGTTAATACTTTATTACAAAAATATGCATATTTGTTTCTATTTGTAACAATGGATCATAATAACTTATGATGTAAACTGATATATTAAGTTCATTTTGTACTAACTGATCTAGATTAAACTCATGGCAATCAATCCAGCATCCATTTTAATTGTTGATGACGATCCAAAAATAAGAGATCTCACAAGTCAATATCTTACAGATCAAGGCTTGAATGCCCATACAGCCAATGGCGGCAAGGAAATGGATTTATTTATTGCTAACCACCAAGTTAGCCTCATTATCCTTGACCTTATGATGCCGGAAGAAAGTGGGCTTGCTATATGTCAAAGATTAAGAGGTTCAGGAAATTTCACTCCAATTATTATTCTGACAGCAAAAGGAGATGAAATTGACCGTATTGTCGGCTTGGAAATGGGGGCAGATGATTATGTATCAAAACCATTTAACCCTAGAGAGCTTTTGGCACGTATTAATGCTGTATTAAGACGAAATGAATTAAAACAAACCCAAAACTCAACGTCTGAAAATATAGCGTTTGGTCCTTTTATATTTAGTTCAGACACAAGAAGCCTCACAAAAAACGGGGTTCCTATTAATATTACCTCTGGTGAATTTGAATTATTAAAAGTATTTATTGATCATCCCCGCCAGCCCTTGTCTCGCGATCAAATTATGCAATTGGCAAAAGGGCGAGAACTTGATGTTTTTGATAGAAGCATCGATGTTCAGATCTCAAGATTAAGAAAAATCCTAGAAGAAGATCATACAAGCCCCAAATTTCTCCAAACCATGTGGGGCTTCGGATATATCTTTGTTCCAGATAGTGATACTTCACATTGAAATTTATTCCCAATACACTTCTTGCTAGATTTCTTATTCTTATTGCAACAGTGCTCATAATTGCGCAGATTGTATCAATCCGCATATTTGATTATTTCGAAAGAGATCCCAGAGCCGAAGCAGTAGCTCAAGAAATTCAAACGGTGGTTAATTTTACAAGAGCTTCTCTCATATCATCAAGAGAAGATAAAAGACTTGAGCTTTTATCAGAGTTATCTACAAAAGGTGATATCAGAATTTATCCTGCATACTACTTTGAGGATATTGAACCTCTTGCTCCTGATCCCTTCTTGAAAGTTGTTGTAAGAAAACTAAAAGAAAGGCTTGGTGAAAATACAATTGTGATTACCGATCACTATGGCATCCCGGGTCTTTGGGTAAGCTTTTCTATTGATCAAGATGAGTTTTGGGTAGTAATTCCAACGCCAGGTGACAGGCCCTTTCCATGGCATTGGATTGGTTGGGGGATCATTGTTGCTGGCCTTTCAATCATAGGAGCATATGCTACTGCAACAAGAATTAATAGACCTTTGAATCTCTTAATTCAAGCCACTAAACAATTAAAAAAAGGTGAATTTCCTAAAAAACTCCCTTTAGATAGTGTGACTGAATTCCGCACTATGAGCCAAACTTTTAATGAAATGTCTCAGAGTTTGAGTAAGGTAGATCAAGAGAGAAAAGTTCTTTTAGCAGGAGTGTCTCATGATATAAGGACCCCACTTACTAGGCTAAGGATTGCTATTGAAATGTTGCCTAAAAAAATTGCGAGTAAGCTTAAAAAAAGCATGGAGGAAGATATCTTTGAAATAGATAATATTCTTAATCAATTTATAGATTATGTTCGAGGATTTAATCAAGAGGCAACAGTTACAACAAATCTCAATGAATTTTTTAGTCATATGAAAAAACAACATCAAATACTTAACCGTAATATTGTTTTTGTGAGTAATCTAAAAATACCAATCTTCTATGACATAAAACCTATCTCATTTAGAAGATTATTTGATAATCTTATTAATAACGCTTTTTCCTACTCCACGGGTGAAGTATTAATTACTATTAGAAAACATAAAGAAAATATCTCAATTTCTGTCCTCGATGATGGTCCTGGTATTCCGCCAGATCATATCCAAAGGCTTCTAAAGCCTTTTGAGAGATTTGATGTGATATCAATAAATAAAAAACAAATGGCCGATAATCGAGAGAGTTGTGGACTTGGGTTAGCAATCGTTGACAAAATTACTGAAGCTCACAATGGTAAATTAGAAATCTCAAATCGCGCTAAAAAAGGCTTAGAGGTAAAAATCATACTGCCTTTAATTAATGAAAGCTAATTAAACCACTTTAATTTCTTACGAAGTTTGACTACATTCCCAATAATAATAAGAGAGGGTGATTTTAATTTTTCTTTTTTCACTTTTTGCACAATATTAGAAAGAGCCCCTGTTATCACTCTCTGTTGTGAAGTTGTTCCTTGTTCTACAACAGCGATTGGTAAATTTTTGGAAGCTCCATGTTTTACTAATTCAACACATATTTGTGAAAGTGCTAAAAGACCCATATAAATCACAATAGTTTGATTTGATTTAGCGAGCGAACCCCAATCAAGCATCAATTTTTCATCTTTCATGTGACCTGTAACAAATGTACAAGACTGTGCAAAGTCTCTATGCGTTAAGGGAATACCTGCGTAACTTGATACACCATTAGCAGCAGTAATTCCAGGCACTACTTGAAATGGAATCTTATGCTCCATAAGCATTTCTATTTCTTCTCCGCCTCTGCCAAAAATAAAAGGATCGCCACCTTTGAGACGCAAAACACGCATACCTTTTTTTGCTAACTTTACAAGTAATTGATTAATTTTATCTTGTGGCAAAGTATGCCTGTCTCTTTCCTTTCCAACGAAAATTAACTCTGCATCACGTCTCACAAGATTTAATACATCCCTACTGACAAGCTTGTCATAAACACATACATCCGATCTCTGCATTAAATGAAGTGCTCTAAATGTAAGCAAATCCGGATCACCCGGTCCCCCTCCAACCAAGAAAACTTCCCCTTGTTTCTTTTGTATTTCATTCTTTTTTACTAAAGCTATTAATTGTTGCACACTTAATTTCTTAGATTGATTAAGAAATTGTCTTACCAAAGGATGATCAATAAAATTTTCCCAAAAAATTCTTTTTGACTGTGTTGTTTCATATCGATTTTTAACACTATCTCTCATAGAGCCCATGACGGAAGCAAGCTTACTAAAGCTATGTGGAATCAAAGCTTCAATTTTTTCACGAACAAATTTGGCTAAAACAGGCGCATTGCCTTCACTGGAAATTGCAATCAATAATGGTGAACGATCTATGATTGATCCCATTGTGAAAGTACAGAGCGAAGGCTCATCAACTACATTAACTGGAATATTAAGTGCCTGAGCAGTTTCAGACACTATTAAATTAACTTTTTTATTATCGGTTGCTGCAACAACGAGCACAGGATGGGTTAAATCATTTCTTTCAAAAGACTTTATTTTGACGTGAATTTTTTTTAGCTTTTGATAGTACTTTAATTCTTTACATAAGCTAGATGCAATCACGGTAATTTTTGCGTCGGCCTTAAGAAGCATTTCAATCTTTCTTAGAGCGACATCACCCCCTCCTATTACCAATACGGGCTTATGTAATAAATTAATAAAAATTGGGAAACTTTTCATAACATCATTTTACATGTTCATTAGAAGGTAGTCCTTATCTAAAATGCAATAATTTACCTGTATTATTAATTACTTAAAGCCACTATACTTAACACATCCTAATTTTAATGCTCCACCTATTTCTTTAGCTTTATGCTTAAAAAAGTTTTTATTAAAACATTCGGCTGTCAAATGAATGAGTACGACTCATCCAAAATGCAGGATGTATTAAATCAAACTCACATTACTTCCAAGACAGAAAATCCGAAGGAAGCTGATCTCATTATCTTAAATACTTGCTCTGTCAGAGAAAAAGCTGAAGAAAAAATATACAGCCACCTTGGTGAATATGAAGCTCTTAAAAAAATCAATCCCAACTTACTAATTGCAATTGGAGGATGTGTTGCTAGCCAAGAAGGTGACAATATTCTTAAGCGGGCCCCTTTTGTAGATCTTATTTTTGGCCCACAAACTCTTCATCGATTACCAGAGTTGGTAAACAAAAGAAAATCAGCTGGCTCATCACAAGTTGATATTTCTTTCCCTGAAATAGAAAAGTTTGATCATCTTCCCTCTCCGAGCTTTTCAGGGGCTTCTGCTTTGGTTTCAATTATTGAGGGATGCAGCAAATATTGTTCATTCTGTGTTGTCCCTTATACGCGTGGGGAAGAAATCTCTAGGCCTTTTGACGATATATTAGCTGAAGTGATCCAGCTAGCATCTTTAGGTGCAAAAGAAATTACTCTTCTCGGACAAAATGTTAATGCTTATCGATCTAACACTAAAAATGGATCTTCTGCAAACCTGGCTTTACTTATAGAATATATTTCTGAGATTGATGCAATTAAACGCATTAAATTTACAACAAGTCATCCTAATGAAATGAATGACAGTCTTATAGAATGTTTTGGAAAATTTCCAAAGCTTGCAGCACATCTTCACTTGCCTATTCAATCAGGCTCAGACCGCATATTGTCATCAATGAAGAGAAATTATACGGCTTTAGAATACAAAAATATCATAAGAAAATTAAAAAAGAATTGTCCTCAAATTTCAATAAGCTCTGATTTTATTATTGGATTTCCTAACGAAACAGATGCTGATTTTGAAATGACAAAAAGAATTATGGAGGATGTTAAATTTGATTTCAGCTTTAGTTTTTTATATAGCCCAAGACCGGGAACTCCAGCCTCATACATTCACGACGAAATCTCTCATGAAACAAAATTAAGAAGATTGAATGAATTACAATTAATAAACGATGCGCAAGGCAAGGCGATAAGCCATCTTATGCTAGGCACTAAACAACGCATTTTAATTGATGGTCAATCATGGAAGAATCCAACTGAAATGGCTGGCAAAACAGATAATAATAGAGTGGTTGATGTTAAAGCCGATAAATCATTTATTAACCAATTTGTAGACGTCACAATTACCGAGGTGACTTCAAAAAGACTTCGCGGAGAAATTATTTAATATGGGGATGAAGTTCGAATTACCTTCTGTAAACAACAGGCAATTATCTAATTTATGTGGGGCATTAGATCAAAATCTAAAGCAAATTGAAGCTGCATTAGAAGTTGATATCGTAAGACGTGGATCAAGTTTTAATATAAACGGCTCTTCAAAAAATATAAAAGCTGCCGCAGCTCTTATCCAAAAATTTTACAAAAAAGCTATTGACCCTATTGAATTAGAAGATATTCAATTAGGACTCGTCGAAATTAATAAATTTGAAAAAGGAATAAAAGCAACTTCAGAAATCAATGAACTCAAAACAAAAAGAACTGACCTGAGGGGCAGAACGCCTAGACAAAATGCATACTTAAAAAATATACAGGATTTTGATATCACTTTTGGCATTGGTCCCGCAGGTACAGGAAAAACTTATCTTGCTGTCGCAAGCGCTATAGATGCAATTAACAGGGATAAAATTAAACGTATCGTTTTGGTTAGGCCTGCTGTAGAAGCTGGTGAGAGATTAGGTTTTCTTCCCGGTGATTTAGCACAAAAAGTGAATCCTTATTTAAGACCTCTTTATGATGCACTCTATGATTTGGCCAGCTACGAGAATATTCATAAAATGATTGATAAAAGTATCATCGAAATTGCACCCTTAGCTTATATGAGAGGTCGTACACTTAATCAAAGCTTCATCATCTTAGATGAAGCTCAAAATACTACTCCTGAACAGATGAAGATGTTCTTGACACGGATAGGTTTTGGATCAAAAACTGTGATTACAGGTGATATTACTCAAATTGATTTAGCTAAAGGTCAAAAAAGTGGCTTGATTGAAGCAAAAAAGATTTTGTCGAAAGTGAAAGGCATTGCATTTACTGAGTTCTTATCTGATGATGTAGTAAGACATCCTCTTGTTCAAAAAATTATTAATGCGTATGAAAATTTTGAAAAAAAGAAAGTAGATAATTAACTTCAAATGGAATTAAAACCCATCATTGCAATTCAAGATATGGTGTACACAAAACCAATAGTAAAAAAAACACACTGCTACAAATGGCTTGCACCTATAATTGATCATAATGCCGAAATAACTATTCGAATTGTAGGAATTGATGAATCAAAAAATCTAAATGCTATTTATCGCAAAAAAAAATATCCAACTAATGTACTTTCTTTTCTTATAGACGATGCGCATCATCTCATTGGAGATATTGTCCTTTGCGCTCCAGTCATAGAAGAAGAAGCAAGAGATCAATCGAAAAATCTCGAAGCTCACTATGCTCACCTTATTATTCATGGCGCACTTCATTTATATGGTTATGATCATGAAAATAAAAAAGATGCTGAAATTATGGAAGAAAAAGAGATTAAAATTTTAACTAAACTCGGCTATAAAAACCCTTATCTTTTAGAAGAGAAAAATCGCAATGAGCGAATCAAAAAAATCTAAATTAATTGAACGTCTGAGTCATTTTCTTTTAAGAGGACCTGAAGATCGGGAGCAGCTTTTTGAATTGCTTAAGTCTTCATATGAAAAAAATTTAATGGATGCTGATTCGCTTTCTATGATTGAGGGTGTTCTTCAGGTTTCAGAAATGCAGGTAAGAGATATCATGATTCCAAGATCACAAATGGATGTTATTGATATTTCTCACTCACCTGAAAAATTTATTCCTTTTATTATAGCGACGGCTCACTCGCGCTTTCCTGTGATTGAAGATGACAAAAATGATGTCATTGGTATATTACTTGCTAAGGATCTTCTTAAATATTACGCAGGCGACGACTTTGAAATTAGAGATATGTTGCGCCCTGCTATATTCATTCCAGAATCCAAAAGACTTAATGTGCTTCTCAAAGAATTCAGAAGTAGTCGAAATCATATTGCAATCGTAGTAGACGAATACGGCGGCGTCTCAGGTATGGTTACAATTGAAGATGTTTTAGAACAAATCGTGGGTGAAATTGAGGATGAATTTGATTTTGATGAGACTGAGGATAATATCATTCAAGACAAAGATGGCCGTTATAGAGTAAAAGCATCAACTGAAATTGAAGACTTTAATGAATTTTTTAAGGTGACCTTTAGTAATGAGGAATTTTCAACTATCGGCGGCTTAATTATTCATGCATTTGGTCATCTGCCAAAACGAGATGAAAAAATTACTTTTCAGGGATTCAAAATTACAGTTTTAAGAGCTGATAGTCGAAAACTTTATTCTATCCTTCTTGAAATTGACACTCCTGGTAATAACGTGTAATTTTTTGAACTAATCGACTTATTCTTTTTCCTATTATTTTAGGAGTCTTTAATGAAAAAACAATTTTTAGCTATTCTTTTAATCCTGTCTCCACACCTTTTCGCTAACGAAATTGATAAAAGCACTATTCCTATAGACGAAAAATCCTTTATTGAGGCTATCAGTCGTTTTAATAAAGATGAAATCCTAAGAGCTCTCGGAGAACCAGCTTTCAAAGAAGATATTAAAATCAAATCGTCTGATCAGGTAGTAGGATCGGTTTGGCAATATCATTATATTAATACCGCGGAAAATGGCAGCTATTACCCCATAACAGAATTAGATTTCTTAGATGAGTTTGTTGAGACTGTTGTTTTTATAAACAATAATGGTGAACCTTCAGCTAGCCCCTCTCAAACATACAAAATTCAAAAGCCTTAATTACTTTTAAGGCTTTATTGTTCATAATTCAGTACAATTGTCTTAAACGACTTCTTGTATCTTGAATAATCACTATCCATTCTTTTATATAGCTATTTCCTTTTTGCTCGGAGCTCTTTCAGTTCTGAGTTTTGCCCCTTTTTACTATCACTTTATTTCGCTCATTTCTCTAAGCGGTCTTTTTTACATTTGGTACAAATTAAACCATGCAAGATGGGGCTTTCTATCGGGGCTTTTTTTTGGGTTAGGCCTATTTTGCTTTGGTATTTCGTGGATTTACATAAGTCTAAATTTATATGGTGGCATGCCTCCATGGTTAGCATATTTAAGTACTTTTTTATTCTGCCTCTTTTTAGCTTTTTTTATTGGTATTGTTGGATGGCTTTCTTCACATCGAAAATCGAGCTTTTTTTTAATTCCATTTATTTGGACATTATTTGAATGGATTAAAGGCTGGTTTTTAACAGGGTTTCCATGGCTCACAATGGGTTATTCTCAAGTACCTTCCAGCCCTCTTGTTGGATTCTTGCCGGTTATAGGTATTTATGGGGTAACCTTCATAGTCACTTTTTTAGCTTTAATATTTAACCTCGTTTTGCTTGATAAAAACAAGCGCTCACAACTTATAAAACTCAGTGCAATAGGTTTTGTATTACTATCAGGTCAACTTCTTAAAAATATTGAATGGAGTGATCGTATTGGTGAGCCTGTAACCGTGTCACTTGTTCAAGGTAATATTGCTCAGGATATTAAATGGCAAAAAGATGCTATTTCACAAACATTAAATACGTATCAAACTCTTATACAAAAAACAAAAGGTAAGATTATTATTCTTCCTGAAACTGCTTTGCCATTTCTCCTACAATATATCCCTACAACATTTAAAGAGTTTATTTTAAGACATGCTTCAAAAAAACAAAGTCATATTCTTATGGGTGCGATTGAGCGCCAAGACACAAAATATTTTAATGTTGTATTAAATTTAAAAAATGATGCATTTCAAGTTTATCGCAAATCACATTTAGTGCCATTTGGTGAATTCATACCCTTGAAATTTATTTTTCAATATATTTATACACATTATCTCAATATGCCTATGAATGACCTATCAAGAGGTAGCGACCACCAAAAGCCTATGGCTATTGCGAATCAAAAAATTGCATTTAATATTTGTTATGAAGATGTGTTTGGTGAGGAAATTATTCAAGCCCTTCCCTCCGCAACACTTATAGCTAATATAAGTAATGATGCATGGTATGGAAGATCTATTGCTGCTTACCAGCACTTACAATTTTCTCAAGCAAGAGCTATAGAAACAGGAAGAATGGTTATTCGCGCTACAAATACTGGCGCCACAGCCATTATTGATGAACATGGAATTCTTTTAGAAACACTGCCCGAATTTACTGAAGGTGTTCTCGAGGGCTCCGTGCAAGGATTCAAAAATGCAACGCCTTATGTTTTGCTTGGTAATTGGCCTGTTATTTCTTTATGTTTCATTGCGCTTCTTGGTTGGTTTATGAGGCATTCAAAACTTTTATGGATATTGAAAAAGAAGTAGAATGCATGAATTAGAGATCAATTCATTATGCAATTAACCTTTCAAGACATCATTCTCAAACTTCAAAATTATTGGGCTAACCAAGGATGCGCTATTCTTCAGCCATACGATATGGAGGTTGGTGCAGGCACTTCACACACAGCAACTTTTTTGAGGGCGCTAGGACCCGAGCCCTGGAAGGCAACTTATGTCCAACCAAGTCGACGTCCAAAAGATGGGCGCTATGGTAAAAATCCAAATAGGCTTCAACATTATTATCAACTACAGGTTGTTTTGAAGCCTTCACCATTGGATATCTTAGAGCTTTATTTGGGTTCACTCAAAGCGCTCGGATTTAATCTTAAGGAAAATGATATTCGCTTTGTTGAAGATGATTGGGAAAACCCAACGCTTGGCGCTTGGGGTTTGGGTTGGGAAGTTTGGCTCAATGGAATGGAAATTACTCAATTCACTTATTTTCAACAAGTAGGCGGTATTGACTGCAAACCAATCACGGGAGAAATAACTTACGGGCTCGAAAGGCTTGCAATGTATATTCAAGGAGTAGACAACGTTTATGACCTTATCTGGACCGACAATTTAAAATATGGTGATGTCTATCTTCAAAACGAAATTGAACAAAGTGCATATAACTTTGAACATAGTGACGCTGACTTTCTATTTCAAGCTTTTACAGCTCACGAAAAAGAAGCCAATCATCTCATGACCGAGCGCTTAGCTCTTCCCGCATATGAACAAGTTTTAAAAGCAGCGCATTCTTTTAATCTTTTGGATGCAAGAGGCTCTATTAGCATCACCGAAAGAGCAGAATATATTGGTCGCATTAGAAATTTAGCGAGGAATGTTGCGAATAGTTACGTTCAAAGCCGGGCAAATTTAGGCTTCCCATTGGCTGATAAAAATCATGCAAAAGAAATCATTGATCAACTTAATGCAAAAAAGATCATTAAATCGTGAAGCTAGATAATTTACTTATAGAGCTTTTAACGGAGGAGTTACCTCCAAAATCACAAAAACAACTTGGTATAGTATTTGCAAAAAGTGTAAAAGAATTTCTTATAAAACATCATCTCGCAAGTGAATCATCTGAAGATTCGATTTTTTCTACGCCAAGAAGAATCGGTATCTATTTAAAAGATGTCAAAGATGAAGCTGAGAAGCAAAATATATCTATCAAATTAATGCCAGTATCTGTTGGATTTGACGTGTCAGGTAAACCAACGGAAGCTTTATTAAAAAAATTACATGCAATTGGTTTGGATGAAAAATCTATAAATCTGATCGCTAAAAAAAATGAAAATAATAGTGATATTTTATATATTGATAAAGATATAGAAGGAGCAAAATTAAAAAATATTATTGCTGAATGTATTTCGTCAAGCTTGATATGTTTACCAATTAAAAAAATGATGTCGTATCAACTTTTGGATGGATGGACTACTGTTAATTTTGTTAGGCCAGCCCATGGACTAATTATTCTTCACGGTGCCAATATTATCAAAACAAATATTCTGGGTATCGAATCTAATCGAAGAACATTGGGTCATCGCTTTGAATCAAAAAAAGAAATGATTGAGATTCAACATGCTGATCAATACAAAGAACAAATGAAAACTGAAGGCAATGTCATTGTATCTTTCGATGAAAGAAAAGCGCTTATCAAAAATGAATTAGATAATCAAGCTGCTAGCCTCCCGAATCAACTTACCCCTATCAACGATGAGGATCTTCTTGAAGAGGTCACAGCGCTTGTTGAATATCCAAATGTTATACTGGGTGAATTTGAGTCGAAGTTTCTTGAGGTGCCTCAAGAGTGTCTTATTTTAACTATGAAAGCTAATCAAAAATACTTCCCCTTAATTGATAAAAACAAGAAACTGGCAAATCAATTTTTAATTGTTTCAAATATATCTCCAAAAAATTCTATTCTCATCATTCAAGGCAATGAGAAAGTTATCAGGCCAAGACTATCAGATGCAGAGTTTTTTTATACCCAAGATAAAAAAAAGCCTCTTGAAGATTACCTCTCACAACTTCAACATATTGTCTATCACAACAAACTTGGCACCCAATCTGAGAGGGCCAAAAGAGTTAAAATAATCGCGTCTCTGATCGTAAAAAATTTAAATCAACCTAAATTACTCGAAGATGTAATGCTTGCATCCGATTTATCTAAAGCTGATTTATCTTCTAATATGGTAGGTGAGTTCCCTGAACTCCAAGGTATTATGGGTAGATATTATGCACTAAATGAAAAAATTTCAGAAGAAGTGGCGTTTGCTATTGAAGATCATTACAAGCCAAGATTTTCTGGCGATACACTTCCAAGAAGCTCTGTAGGAGATATCGTAGCGATTGCTGACAAAATTGAAACTTTAATAGGTTTATTTAGTATTGGTGAAAAGCCGACGGGCGACAAAGATCCTTTTGCATTAAGACGTCAAGTTATAGGAATCATTCGTATTCTTACCGAAAAAAATATCGACCTTAATTTAAATACAACTATTTCTGATTCTATTCAGGCCACCAAATTAACAGAATCTAAAGATCTTCATTCTTTTATCTTCGATCGAATCTCCAATTTTTTCAAAGATCAAGGTTATGCTACGCTTGATATCGAAGCTGTCCTTGCGATTGACTCAGGATTGATTAGCGAGATACCTAAAAGATTAATTGCAATTAAAGAATTTTCCCAGCTTCCTGAGTCTAGAGATTTAGCATCAGCCAACAAAAGAGTTAGAAATATTCTTAAAAAAGCAAATCTGAAATCCACGTTAAAAGTTAATCAGGCTTTACTTAAAGACAAAGCCGAAGTTAATTTATATAAAACATTAGATTTGGTAGATGCTGAAGCTAGAAAAGAATATCTAACGAAAAATTATTCAGGTTCATTAAAATTACTTTGCAAACTCAAAAATCCTATTGATCAGTTTTTTAACGATATCATGGTAAATGCAGAGGATGAATCGCTTAAGATGAATCGACTTGCCCTTCTTGAAAAACTCTACTCAGCAATGAATTTAGTTGCTGACTTATCTAAACTCTCATCTTAAATTATGAAATTAGTCATTCTAGATAGAGATGGCGTAATCAATGAAGATAGCGTGAATTTTATTAAAGCGCCTAATGAATGGATCCCTATTCAAGACAGTCTAGAGTCAATCGCGCTTTTAAACCAATCTGGCTTTAAAGTTGTCATAGCAACCAATCAATCAGGAATTAGCCGAGGTCTATTTGATGTATCCACGCTTAATCGTATTCATGAAAAAATGTTTAAATTACTTTCTCAACAGGGTGGGCATATTGATGCTATCTTTTTCTGCCCTCATCGGGCCGAAGAGGAGTGTGAATGTCGCAAACCAAAACCAGGCATGTTAAAAGAAATTGCCCATCGATTTGGGATAGATTTAAAAAAAGCGCCAGGTATAGGAGACTCCCTAAGGGATCTCCAAGCCTTTGATGCAGTCGGTGTCCAACCTATACTTGTTAAAACAGGCAAAGGTGAAGAGACGCTTGCTAAAGGTGGATTACCCAAGAATACCTGGATTTGTGAAAATCTCGCAGAGGCGACACAAAGAATTATTACGGAGTACGCTTAACTTAAAATAATGCTTTATTTAAGATCCATAATTTTTCTGGTTGGTATGTGGATTTTTACTATCCCATTTACCTTGACATCCTTGCTTACATTCCCCTGTCCGCCCGTTACAAGATATAAATTTATTTCAATTTGGGCAAAAACAATGCTATATTGGCTTCGAATTTCCTGTAATCTAAATTTTGTTGTCAAAGGGGAGCAAAACATAGGTTCCACAGCATCGATTGTACTTTCTAAACATCAATCAGCATGGGAAACTCTTGCTTTTCAAAAAATCTTTCCTCCGCAAGTTTGGGTTTTAAAACAAGAATTATTGTGGATTCCATTTTTCGGATGGGGTTTAGCGATGGCTTCTCCGATTGCCATTAATCGAAAAGCAGGACGAAAATCTCTAGAACAAATTCTTACACAAGGCCTCGATCGACTTAAAAAAGGTTTTTGGATTGTTATGTTTCCTGAAGGCACGCGAACTCAGCCTGGACAAAAAGGTAAATACCATATTGGTGGCGCTTGGGTAGCCTCAAAAACAAATACACAAGTTATTCCCGTTGCTCATAATGCAGGTTTATTTTGGCCAAAAAATTCAATTCTTAAAAAACCTGGAACAATTCAAGTTAGTATCGGCAAGCCCATTGATGTAAAAAATAAAGAGCCTAATGAAATTATTAAGCTTACTGAAAATTGGATTGAAAAAGAGGTTTTATATTTAAATGATTAATTTAAAACCCACCAATCTTGAACTTTTTTTACCCAGTGGAAAAAAAATTAAATACCTCCTAAAAAGAAGAAATCGAAGAACGATTGGTTTGAAAGTCGATCATGATGGTCTTGTTATTCATGCACCAATTCTTATTCCAAGATCTCGGATTGAAGAGCTTATTGCGCCAAAACTTGACTGGATTCAAGAAAAACTCTCTCTACAATTAAGTAAGAAGAACAAAGTTCACTGGAAAACAGGTGAAGTAATTCATATTTTGGGCAATAAAGTTATTCTTAGTCTCAAGACAAGTAGGACAAATTCCGTTCTCCAGGACAAAGATATACTGCATGTCGAGACAAATCGCATACATGATCAAATCCATTCTGCCAAGCTTGTATCAAAATGGCTAAAAGAAAAAGCATTAAAAGATTTTGTTCGAAGAGTGGAAGTATTTAGCGTAAAACTAAACGTTCATCCTTCTAATGTGTATCTATCAAATGCAAAATCTCGATGGGGAAGTTGTAACTCTAAAAAAGAAATTAGGCTTAATTGGAGGCTAATTCAAGCACCACCACATATTATTAATTATGTGATCTGTCATGAATTAGCACACCTAAAAGAAATGAATCATTCAAATCGCTTTTGGGAAGAGTTAGAAAAAGTACTTCCTGAATATCGCTCATCAGAAAAAGAACTTAAAACTCTCTCGAGCGACTTATATCTCATTAGTTAGGTTAGATTAGCTTTGCAAGGTCGTTTGCTATGTCCTCAGGTTTTTCTCCATGACTTATGCGAAGCTTAATGCCTCCTTGCTTATCGATCACATATAACCCTGCACTGTGATCAATTGTATAGCCCGCTTTACTTCCATCATCCACTCTTTTATAAAAAATCTTAAATTGACTTGCGACTTTAACTATATCGCTTTCTGATCCAGTAAGGCCGAGAAAAGAGCTATTGAATGTCGGAATAAATTTCTTTAAAACATCCTCAGTATCGCGAACTGGATCTAAGGTAATAAAAATAACTTGTACGCCTGAAGCTTTTTCTTTGAGGAGAGTCATTGTTTTTTTAAGATCAGTCATCGTTGTGGGGCATATATCAGGACAATGTGTAAATCCAAAAAAAAGTACTACAACCTTTCCTCGAAAATCTTCTAATGTCCGTGTGCGTCCGTTAAAATCTCTTAAATTAAAAGCCGCATTCATATGAGCTGAACTTATATCGGTACCTACAAAAATTTCATCTTGAGCCTTTTGACAAGAAAGAAGACAAATAAAGATTAAAAATAAAAGTGCAATTTTTTTCATAATATATTTCTCAATAAAAGCGATTCATTTTATCATGTTAATAAATGGCAATAAGCCTCAAAGAAACCTAACAAAGATTTACCAATTTTAAGGAAAAATATGGCAATCTCAACATCAATGGAAAACCGTGACGGACACATATGGTTTGATAATAAAATGACGCCTTGGCGTGAAGCAAAGACTCATGTGCTTTCACACACACTTCACTATGGTATGGGCGTCTTTGAAGGGGTAAGAGCTTATAAAGCAAGTAAAGGTACTGCCATTTTTAGACTTAAAGAACATACAGATCGCCTCTTTAATTCTGCTCATATTCTTGGAATGAAAATCCCTTACGATAAAAATGTCATTATGGATGCTCACAAGAAAGCTGTTAAAGAAAACAAACTGGAATCTGCTTACATTAGACCTATGGCATTTTATGGCGCCGAAGCTATGGGTATTTCAGCAAAAACCTTATCAACACACGTCATTGTTGCAGCATGGGAATGGGGTGCTTATATGGGCAAAGAAGCCCTTGAAAATGGCATTCGCGTTAAAACGTCTTCTTTTTCGAGACATCATGTCAATATCACTATGTGTAAAGCTAAAGCAAATGGCAATTATATGAATTCGATATTAGCCCACCAAGAAGCAAGTCAAGATGGCTATGATGAGGCCTTACTTCTTGATATAAATGGTTTTGTAACTGAAGGTTCGGGCGAAAATATATTTATCGTGAAACATAACAAACTTATTACACCTGATCTCACAAGCGCATTAGAAGGTATCACCCGTGACACAATCATTCAGATCGCAAATGACTTAAATATTCCAGTGATCGAAAAAAGAATTACGCGAGATGAGGTCTATACAGCAGATGAAGCTTTTTTCACAGGTACAGCAGCTGAAGTCACCCCTATTAAAGAATTAGACAGAAGGATGATCGGTAAAGGCGAGCGCGGAGAGATCACTAAAGAATTACAAAGTATTTATTTTGATGCAGTTACAGGAAAATCAAAAAAATATGCGGATTGGCTTACTTACGTCTAAACATGAATAATAAAATTGTAAATGTAGGTCTAAAAGATCTTCCATTGTTTTGTCCAACAAAAAAAGAAAATTTATTCTCGTCCCATCCAAGAGTATTTTTAGACATTACAAAAACTGGTATGGTATCTTGCCCCTATTGTGGCGCAACATATAAATTAAAATAAATTAAAACCAAAGGCCTTTAAAATTAAAGCTTTTTGAATTGTCGCCCCAAAACTTTGAAATAACCTTATCATCATTTTGATCTAAGCTGTTAGTCCAAAAATCAGTTGTTCCTGGCTTGGTATTCTGATTTAACATATTTTTTTCTACTAATACAAGTTTTAAATAATTTGATACAGCTTCTCCTGTATCAACAATCTTAATATACTCAGGTATTAATTTCTTAATCGCTGTCTTTAAAAAAGAATAGTGAGTGCATCCTAATACCAAAGTATCAATTTCTTCTTTTAAAAGAGGGTCGATGTATTTTTTTAAAAGTTTAATAAGCTCTGGGCTTTCAGTATCGCCTCGCTCAACAAGCTCCACCAGGCCAAAACAAGGCTGCGTAATAAAATGAATATCGTTACCATGGTGCTCTAATAGCGCTGAGAATTTTGCGCTTAATAAGGTACCTGATGTTGCTAAGACACCAACTATTTTATTTTTTGACATTAATGAAGCAGGCTTCACCGCTGGTTCCATACCTATAATTGGATAATCAAATTTTTCTCTGACTATCTGAATTGAAGCTGCTGTTGCAGTATTACAAGCTACGACTACAGATTTTACTTCTTGTTTATTTAAAAAATCAAAAACGGTTAAAACACGACGCGTAATTTCTTCACTTGTTTTTTCTCCATACGGCGCAAACTTTGAGTCAGCAACATAAATTAGATTTTCATGAGGCAGATGGGCTCTTATACACTTAAGTACGGAGATACCCCCTACTCCCGAGTCAATCACACCAATAGGATTATTTTGAAATGGAGTCATCAGCTTAATCTAAGTTTTATTCAAATCTAAATATAGATGATAGTAAGCTTAATGTACAATAGATTGAAAAGGAAAATCATGGGCTACCGTTTATCAAAAATATTTACTAGAAGTGGTGACAAAGGAGTTACTAGCTTGGGTGATGGCTCAAAAACTAAGAAATTTAGCGATCGCATTGTTGCACTGGGTTCAATAGACGAACTCAATTCGATGATCGGTCTTATGCTTACCGAAAATCTTTCACCTAAAATTAATAAAATTTTAACTGTTATACAGCATCATTTATTCAATCTTGGTGGCGAAATCTCAATGCCAGGGCATAAAATTATACAAAAAGATGATGTACTTGAATTAGAAGAAATCATCACTTTATATAATAAAGACTTACCACCATTGAAAGAATTTATCCTCCCAGGAGGCTCTAGAGCTGCAGCATTTTGTCACATGGCGAGAACTATTTGCAGAAGAACTGAGCAAGCCATATTTAAGCTTAACTCCGTTGATGCTATTAACTCCTACTCGCTTCAATATATTAATCGGCTCTCAGATTTGTTATTTGTGCTTGCTAGAGTTATTAATAAACACAAAAAAGTTAAAGATATTTTTTGGAAAAAAAATATTAGCTAATATAGATCTACATTAATGTCATCCGCTCCCCCTATCCTGAAATCCTTCTTTAAAAAATTTATTAAAACTAAAAGATCTAATTTTGAAATTGATTTTAAAAAAATTGATATCAATCTAATTAGTATCTACGCAATCAAAACTATAGAAATTTTGGAAGATAATGGCTTTGAAGCGTATCTTGTAGGCGGTGCTGTTAGAGATCTTCTTTTTGGAATTAAACCTAAAGATTTTGATGTGGTTACAAACGCGACGCCTGATCAAATACATCATTTATTTAGACGCTCCAGGATGATTGGTAGACGTTTTAAATTGGTTCATGTTATTTATGGCCGAGAAGTCATTGAGGTCTCAACCTACCGCTCTATGCACAAAGAAATTATCCAGGCTGACGGCTCAGTTATTAGAGATGATAACCACTTCGGAACAATTGAAGAAGATGCGATGCGACGCGACTTCACGATCAATGCTATGTTTTACAGTCCAACTAATTATAAGCTTGTTGATTTTCATGAAGGACTTGAAGATCTAAAAAATGGTATTGTTCGGATCATTGGGGAACCGGCAAAGCGTTATCAAGAAGATCCTATTCGCATATTAAGAGCATTTCGTGTATGCGCAAAGCTTAATATGTCTCTTGATAGTTCTTCGAGAAATCCTATCAAAAAAATTGTACCTTCACTTCATGAAATCCCACATTCAAGATTATTTGATGAAGTCATTAAATTTTTCTTAACGGGTCATGCATTAAATAGCTATAAAGTTATGCGTGACGAAAACATCTACTCGCAATTTTTTTTATCTCCTGAGGCCGAATCAAAAGAGATCAATCTTTTTATTTTAAATGGCCTCAAAAATACAGACTTAAGAGTTAATCAAAATAAATCTTGTAACCCAAGCTTCCTATTTTCATTTTTGTTGTGGCATCAAGTTCATCAATTATGGGGCCAATATAAAATTAAGCTTAAACATTCTATCGCGGGCCTTAACCAAGCTATTGATGAAGTCATCGAAAAGCAAATTAAACTTTTCCCTATTCATAAAGGCTTCACCATCATGATGAGAGAAATATGGCGATTACAACCTCGCTTTGAAAATCAATCTCCCAAAAAAATATATCGCTTATTGCTTCATCCTAGATTCAGAGCTGCTTATGATTTCATGCTACTTAGATGTCAATCAAACGAGCTCGACCATGGCATTGGTATATGGTGGACAAATTTTATTGATGCTGATCATCATGAAAAATCATTGATGGTTAAGGAACTTACCCACAAATAATTTAAGATGGGTACCCTAGCTTATATTGCGATAGGAAGTAATCTTGTAAATCCAATCAATCAGGTTCTCGCCGCATTTAATGAAATTGGGATGATGCCTAAAACTAACCTCGTGAAGAAATCAAGTTGCTATTCCAGTCCACCTTTAGGTTATAAAGATCAACCCGATTTTATTAATGCTGTGGTTCTGATTGAGACAGAATTGAGCCCGCGAGAGCTTCTATCTGAGCTTCAAATGATAGAACATTTGCACAAAAGAGAACGTTCATTTCCCAATGCACCAAGAACACTCGATTTAGATATCCTTCTTTATGGAGACACAAGAATAAATAGCCCAGAACTTACTATACCGCACCCAAGAATGCATGAGCGAGCTTTTGTGATTTTCCCTCTTCAAGAAATTGATGGAAATATTTCTATTCCTCTTATAGGAGATATCGCTAAAATAGCCAAAGAACTTGATCCAGATATTGCTAAGCGCATAACTTTATGAATATTTTCGATAAATTTCCTTATATTGTCGTTGAGGGACCTATTGGTTCTGGAAAATCTACTCTTGCAAAAATTTTAGCTGATCGATTTTTAGTTAATTTTTTAAGCGAAAAAGCTGAAAAAAATCCTTTCTTGCCTAAATTTTATGAAGACATGAAACGATACGCCTTATCAACTCAATTATTCTTTCTTTTCCAAAGAGCCGATCAAATAAAAAAAATTTCACAAAATGACATGTTCAAAAAATCAATAATCGCAGACTTTTTTCTTGAAAAAGATCCTATCTTTGCAAAAATTAATTTAGATGAGGAAGAGTTTAATCTTTATCACCAAATCTTTTCTCACCTACAATTAAAAGCCCCTAAACCAGATCTCATTATTTATATTCAAACATCTATAGAAACCCTAGAAAAAAGAATTAAAGAAAGAAATATTGATTTTGAAATGGATATTTCAACTAAATATCTCGAAAAGATTGCAGAGTCATATAGCCAATATTTTCATAGCTATAATTACTCACCTGTATTAATTCTTAATAATGAAAATTTAAATATTCTAAAAGATAAAAATGCTATTGATATACTCATTCAACGAATCATAGGCATCAAAAGTAATCGAGAATTTTTCAACCCTCAGCTGCTATGAATTTAACATCTCTTAAATCCATGAAGAATAGTGGTAAAAAAATTACCATGCTGACTTGCTACGATGCTTCATTTGCTCACCTCTTAGAATCCATTAATGTCAATGCTCTTTTAGTCGGAGATTCTTTGGGCATGTTTATTAAGGGTGAGAATAATACACATAATGTGTCGCTAAATAATATGATTTATCATACTCAAGCTGTAGCTCGAGGTGTTAAATCGACATTTATTATTAGCGATCTCCCAATTAATACTTATAAGACCGATGATCTTGCTTATAAAAATGCTTTAGCACTTATTGAAGCTGGTGCAAATATGATCAAACTTGAAGGTGGGGCATCATTAGCTTCCGTCGTCAAATTCTTGAAAACAAAAGATATTAAAATGTGTGGTCATATTGGATTTATGCCTCAAAGGACGGAAAATATGAGTCATAGTGAAATTGATTATTCAATGGAAAAAGCTTTGGAAACTATTATTGAAGATGCAAAAGTGCTTGAAAGATCTGGCATTGATATGTTGGTCCTTTCTTCAGTACCTGAAAGTATTGCAAAAACAATTACACAAGAAATATCTATCCCAACTATTGGATTTCACTCAGGCAAAGGATGTGATGGGGAAGTTTTTATTTTATATGACTTATTAATGCACTCAGATTCTTCTCGTGATCTTTATTTACGTGACTCGCTTCGATCAAATAAATCAATTGATATAAAAGAGTTTCTTCTTAAATTCATCAAAGATCACTCCTAAAAATGCATATTATTCACACTCAAAATGAATTAGTCGAAACCTTAAAAAAATTAAATAATATTGCTTTTGTTCCGACAATGGGTAATCTCCATGTTGGACATCTCAAACTTGTTGAAGGAGCATTAAAAAAAACAAAACATGTCGTGGTAAGTATTTTTATTAATCCACTTCAATTTAATTCAAAAGATGACTTTAAAAACTATCCACGCACATTAGATGAAGATTTATTGATGCTTCAAAAATTAGGTGTGCCATTTGTATTTGTGCCGCCCAAAGAAAATATTATCGACTCATTACAAACAATTGAAATTCATCTACCTAATATTGCAAATGATTTATGTGGAAGATTTAGACCAGGCCACTTTAATGGTGTTGCTACCATTATCTGCAAGTTATTTAATTTGATTCGACCTGAATTTGCTTTTTTTGGAAAAAAGGACTTTCAACAACTTTTTCTAATCAAAGAACTGGTAAAACAACTCAATTATCCAATTCATATCATAGCCATTGATACAGTTCGAGATAAGGACGGTCTAGCTATGAGCTCAAGAAATAAATTGCTCTCAGAGGAAGATAGAAAGAAAGCCCCCCAATTATTTAAACTCTTAAATATAATGAAAGACAAAGTTAAGCAAAAAAAATTGTCGTTTAAAGAAATTCAAGAGGATGCTGATCGACTGTTACATGCTTCCGGTTGGACTGTCAATTATTTAACCATTCGCTCAGCTGAGTCTCTAAAAATCCCAGTTCATGATGAAAAACAGATCATTATTTTAGGGGCTGCAACTCTAGGATCTGTTCGCCTTATTGATAACATTGAATTTTGCATCCAGGATTGAACTAGCTATAATAGAGCATCCTTTTGACCGAGTTTTGTAGCTCAATTATGCAAAGAATCATGCTTAAATCCAAACTCCATCGTGTTCAAGTGACCCATGCTGAACTTGAATATGAAGGCTCGTGCGCAATCGATGAAACCTTGCTTGAAGCCGCTCAAATTAGAGAGTACGAACAAATTGCTATTTACAATATTACAAATGGTGAGCGTTTTACCACTTATGCTATTAGGGCACAGAGAAACTCGGGTATTATTTCTATTAATGGAGCAGCTGCTCATAAAGCCAATCCTGGCGATCACATTATTATTGCAACCTATGCACATTACTCAGAGTTAGAGCTTGAAAAATATAAGCCCGCTCTTATTTATGTTAATGAGAATAATCAAATTATTGCAAAAAAAGACTCTATCCAGATTCAAGCTGCTTAATTATCGATGACTCTAAACGATATTAAAAAGGCAGTTGTTGAGGCGCTTGAAGACATAAAGGCGTTTGATATAGAAGTCATTGATGTAAGAAAAATTACAACTGTGACCAGTTTTATGGTGATTGCGAGTGCCAATTCAATTAGACAAACAAAAGCGCTCGCTCACAATGTTTGTGAAAAAATGAAATCACTTAATATTCATGTCAATGGTGTTGAAGGTGAAAAAGAAGGGGAATGGGTTCTCGTAGACGTCGATGATGTGATAGTTCATATAATGCTTCCTACGACACGCGCCTATTACAATCTTGAGCAGTTATGGATAGAACCCTCAAAAAAACGATCTACTAAAAAAATTAGTCCGCTTCATTGAAGATTAAAATTATTTCAATTGGCAATAAAATGCCTGCCTGGATTAATGAAGCCTTTGATAGCTATATGTCAAAGCTAGATCGCGAATTTACCATTCAGTTTATAGAAATAAAACCTGAAAAAAAATTTAATTCTATAGAGCAAAAAAAAATGAGTGAGTGTGAAAAAATTTTATCTCATGTAGATAAAGAATTTTTAATTGTGCTTGATGAAAAAGGCCTTCAATTCCCATCGCAAGAGCTCGCTCAAAAATTAAAACATTGGTCAGAACATTTTAAATGCATTACTTTTGTAATTGGGGGCGCAGACGGTATTCATGAAGATATTCTTCATAAAGCTAACCTCACCTGGAGTCTCTCTAAATTAACTTTTCCTCATGCATTTGTTAGAGTATTAATTATAGAGCAACTATATCGAGCATATTCAATTTTAGAAAATCACCCTTATCATCGTGAATAAAAAATATAGTAATTCACTCGTTTGGTTTAGAAGAGATTTGCGTGATTATGACCATGCCGCTCTATCCAATGCTCTTCAAGAATCTCATCGTGTTTTTTGTATTTTTATTTTTGATAAGGAAATTTTAAATGCTCTGAAGAATAGAGAAGATAGACGCGTTGAATTTATCTGGGAATGCGTTAAAGAGCTTAAAGAAAGTCTTATTAAAAAGAAATCAGACTTAATTGTGATGCATGATTTAGCCTCTAATGCTATTTCTCGAGTGATTGATGAATTTAAAATTGAAGCAATCTATACCAATAGAGATTACGAGCCCCAGGCTATTAAGCGAGACGAAGCAATTAAAAATCTTGCCATTAAAAAAAATATTGTTTTTTATGATTTTAAAGATCAAGTGGTTTTTGAAAAAAATGAAATCCTCACGGCACTTGAAAAACCCTATACCGTTTTTACCCCCTACAAAAATAATTTCTTAAAAAAACTTAACCAAACTACTCTTCCTCGTTTTGATGTTGAGCCATTTATCAAAAATCTTGCTCAATTTAAATCTGAGTCTCTACTAACTCTTAAAGATATGGGATTTCAAACAACTAATCTCCACGAGATTAAAATTCATACAGGCATGACGGGAGGAAAATTACTCGTAGAAGATTTTAAAGGGAGAATAGCACTTTATAAAAAAACACGAGATTTTCCAGCAATTAAAGGTGTTTCTTATTTATCTGTCCATTTGCGATTTGGAACCCTCTCAATAAGACAACTCTTTCGATTAGCTTTAGAGTCTTTTAGTGAAGGGAGTGAAACCTGGCTAAATGAATTAATATGGCGCGAATTTTATTTTCAGATTTTATTTCATCGTCCTGATGTAGGACTCGGTAAAGCCTTTAAAAAAGAATATGAATTGATCGCTTTTGAAAACAATCCCAACTATTACAAAGCATGGACAGAGGGTAGAACTGGCTACCCTATTGTGGATGCCGGGATGAGGCAACTCAATCAAACAGGTTTTATGCACAATAGGCTACGAATGATTACCGCGTCTTTTTTAGTAAAAGACCTTCTAGTCGATTGGCGCTGGGGGGAAGCCTATTTTGCTGAAAAACTCATAGATTTTGACTTAAGTGCTAACAATGGGGGTTGGCAATGGGCAGCCTCTACAGGGTGTGACGCCCAGCCATGGTTTAGAATTTTTAACCCGGTTACGCAATCCTTAAGATTCGATCCACAAGGTAAATTTATTAAAAAATATATTCCTGAGCTTTCTGATTTTAAAGAGAATGAGATTCATGCCCCTTGGCTCTGTCATAATATTTATAAAATCAACTACCCTCAACCCATTATTGATCACGCATCCCAGCGAATTAAGGCTTTAGCTCTGTATAAATCTTCAAAAATTTAGAATGTTGTTTTTATACAACAAAGTACCCGTAACTCCATAAATCATGGTAATTTATAGACATAAAAACAACAATCATAGATAATTCTTCTAATTCAAAAGAATTTATCCTAATGATAAAACTGGTGCAAAAGCTTCTAATCGCAATCCTTATCTCCTGCTTTATGGTCGGTTGTGCTACTACACAAAATAAAGATCCTCTCGAAGGTGTCAATAGAGCAGTTTATAAATTTAATGATGTTATAGATAAAGCCGCTTTAAAACCTGTAGCTCAGGGCTATCAAGCAATTACTCCAACCCCAATTCAAAAGGGTATCAGTAATTTCTTCAAAAATATCTTTGATGTTGTTACCCTTGTCAATGAAGTCTTTCAGTTTAAATTTAAACAAGCAGCGAATACAACGGGACGAGTTGCTTTAAATACTACTGTTGGTTTACTTGGATTTTTTGATGTCCATTCAAAAACTGGTGGAGTGCGAACCAGGGAAGATTTTGGACAAACACTTGGTTATTATGGGGTTGGCAGTGGTGCATATTTAGTTTTGCCTTTCTTTGGCCCGTCAAACACCAGAGATGGTATTGGATTTTTTACAGACGCCTTTTTCTTTAACCCAATTGCTTATATCAATGATGATCCGGCTAGATGGGCGTTAATAGGTATTGCCGTTATTGATATACGTGCTCAATATTTGGACGATACCGATATTCGAGATAATGCTCTCGATCCTTATGCATTCATGCGAGACAGTTACATGCAAAATAGAGAAAATTTAGTTAAAGATGGCGCGGAAGATCCAAATTCTGTTCAACCCTACTTAGTTCCTCTCGGCAATTAAAAAAAATACTTAGCTAGAAGCTATACTCATTGTTTCTAGTAATATCGAACCTGTGTGTTTCGATCCATTTCTATAAACGTCATTACCTATTTCTACAATTTGTTTCAACATATCTCTCATATTGCCTGCAATTGTAATTTCTTCAACGGGATAAGCAATCACTCCGTCTTCAACCCAATAACCTGATGCTCCTCGCGAATAATCACCAGTCACCATATTTAATCCATGACCGAGCAACTCTGTCACAAGTAAACCTTCATGCATTGTTTTAATAAGGCCATTTAGTCCTTGATTGCCTGTCTTTACAATTAAATTATGGGCTCCGCCAGCGTTTCCTGTTGATTGCATACCTAACTTTCTAGCAGAATAAGAAGATAAGAGATATCCATTAATAGTACCTTGATCAACCAATAATCTTGAGCGGGTTGCCACCCCCTCATCGTCAAACATAGAGCTTGCATCTCCGCGTAAAATGAAGGGATCCTCTTCAATGGTTAATTGACCGCTTGCTACTTTTTTCCCAAGCGAATCCAAAAGAAATGAGGACTGACGGTATAAATTACCCCCAGAAATAGCTGAAATAAGAGACGAAATAAATCCTGAAGCTATTGGCGCTTCAAAAATAACAGGGGCATGACAGGTACGTATTTTTTTAGCCCCTAATCGGGATAATGTTCGAGTACCTGCTAATTTGCCAACTAAATCAACAGATTCTAAATCTTCAACATGTCGTGCAGATGAATACCAGTAGTCTCTTTGCATCATCGATTTTTCTTCAGCAATCACAGAACAGCCAATCGAATGTCTAGATGTTGGATAACCACCCATAAAACCATAGCTATTTGCATAAACAAAAACACCTTCAGAAGAGGAGATGTTAGCACCTTCGGAATTTGTAATTTTTGTACTCACATTAAGTGCTGATGCCTCGCATTTTTTTGCAAGATCAATCATATGGTCTATAGAAACATCCCATGCATTATGAAGATCAAGATCTCTCATGTTGGTTGCTATAAGACTTTTATCAGCCAATCCAAATAAAGGGTCTGGAGCTGTGTATCGAGCAATATTAAAAGCAGCATCAACCGTATCTTGAATACTCTGTATAGATAAATCAGATGAGCTTGAACTGCCCTTCCGCTGTCCGTTAAATAGAGTCACAGTGAACCCCTTATCTCCATTAATTTCAAGTGTTTCAAGGCTACCTAAGCGAACAGAAATATTTTTACCCGTCCCAAAACTTACTTCAACTTCAGACGCAGTCGCACCTATTTTCTTTGCATAATCTAATGTATAGTCAGCAATTTTTTTTAAATGTTCTAAATCAAATTGATTTTTTTTCATGCCTCTAAGGGGGGAAAGTAAACCCTGTTATCATAACTTAGAAGTAGTCACTCTTTAAAGTCACAAATATACATATGGGAAAAGACAAGTATCTAGAAAAAAATACCGTCAGCAGGACTCAACTTAAGCTTGAAGCTGAGAAGCTACAATTTCTTGGATTAAAATTATGTAATTTGTCTATATCTAAATTAAAGATGCTGAATTTGCCATCAAATTTATTTGAAGCAATTTTGGCAATGCAAAAAATTACCAGTAATGGTGCTAAAAGGCGCCAGAGTCAATATATTGGTAAACTCATGAGAAATTTTGACGTGAAGGAATTAAATACCATTATGACGATTTGGGATCAACAAGAGCTCAGAGAAAAACAACACTTTCATACTATAGAATCATGGCGAAGAAGATTAGTTGAAGAACCAGGAAGTATTAATGATTTCTTAATAAAATTTCCTACAGAAGAAAAATTAATTCTTCTTAACACAATCAAAGAAGCGGTGGAAGAAAAAACTCAAGATAAACAGCCTAGATATAATCGCGAACTATATAAGCTTGTAAAAAAAATTATTGAAAAATAAAAATTATCTTCGATTTAGCTCAGCAGCTACTACTTTTTCCTCGTCATCTCTCGCGTATTTTATTATGACTTTGCTACCTTGTTGTTTAAATACCGATTTAGAAAATTCTTCCGGAGACTCTGTATTAAAATCATTTAAAGCAAGAACAACATCTCCCTTTTGAATACCAGCTTTAAAAGCTGGCGAGTCTTTAATAACTGCAATAACTTTTAATCCTTTTTCCTGCTGCATCTCTTTTGTTTCTGAATTTTTTGTAATTAATTTAATAACGTGTAAACCTAAGATAGGTGGTGGCAATTTTGCCCAATAAGTTGCATAAAATTCAAATTTACTATTTTTATTTTTTAAGTCAGTTTCACTAATTTCAATCACCGTATTTTTTTCACCCTTTCTCTCTTTTTTCATTTCATCATGAATCTGTCTCAAGCGGGCTGATCGGGTCATTTCATTTATTTGACGATCGTATACTAAGACTGCGTCTGCTTCGATAGCTTGTGCGTGCTTAAGGGCCTCATTGGGTTCAACAAAAGGACCTTGAAATGAAGATACCCCCATCAAATCATAACCATCCTCTAACATTCTAATATTGTCTTTTTCTTTGTTCATACCCGCATAAATTTTAGTATCTGGCTTTTTTTGCAAAGAATGTAAGTTGCCATTACTTTGAGTTGAATAATTTACTTGAAATAAGTTCGCTTCTTCAGCGATTGCTAACGTGCTCAATAAATTCAGCATTACAAAGATAAGTTTAAATAACATAGAATCCTTTCAAAGCGATAGTGTTATGATCAAGTTTTAATATAATACGACTTATCATGCAAAATAAGTTCACTAAAATTGGACTCATTTCAATTAGCGACCGAGCTTCAAAAGGCGAATATGAAGATCAGGGCATCCCTAATCTTAAGTTTTGGCTTCAAAAAGCCTTAAGCTCCCCTTTTAAAACCTTAGAAAAAACTATCCCTGACGAAAGACCCTTGATTGAATCCTCATTGATTAACTTTGTAGATACAGAAATGTGCGATTTAATTCTTACAACAGGTGGGACTGGACCTGCTTTACGGGATGTAACCCCTGAAGCTACACTTGCGATTGCAGATCGTGAAATGCCAGGCTTTGGGGAGCAAATGCGTCAAATTAGTTTACATTTTGTTCCGACTGCAATTCTATCAAGACAAGTTGCCGTCGTTCGTAAGAATACACTCATTATCAATTTACCAGGCCAGCCTAAATCTATTGCCCAGACGCTTGAGGGCCTAAAAAATGATCAAGGTGAAGTAATCATTCATGGTATTTTTGCGGCGGTACCTTATTGTGTAGATCTTTTAAATGGCCCCTTTATCGAAACACATGAAAATATTGTAAAAACTTTTAGGCCTAAAGCAAAATAATAATGACTTCAGAGTTTGAAATTATTGAGTACTACTTTAAGAAAAAAATAAAGCATACTGTTTTAGGAATAGGTGATGATGGAGCAATAGTTAATATTCAAAAAAATCATCAACTAGTCATCTCCTCAGATATGCTGATAGAGAATATTCACTTTTTAAAAAATACAAACCCCTTCCACTTAGGTTGGAAATCTCTAGCAGTTAATTTATCTGACATCGCGGCGATGGGTGGCAAACCTAAATGGGCAACTTTATCAATATCACTTCCAAAGATAAGCCATCTTTGGCTAAGAAAATTTTCAGGAGGATTCTTTAAATGCGCCAATCAATTTGGTATTGATCTTATTGGAGGGGATACTTCGAGAGGCCCACTAAGCATTTCAGTCACCATCATGGGTGAAATTAAAAATAATCATACTCTATTAAGATCTAATGCAAAAATCAATGATGATATCTGGATAACCGGTCAATTAGGTCTTGCCTCAATGGGTTTGGCGAGCCTTCAGAGAAAATTAAAGCTTCCCCCTCTTTTAAAAACAAAATGTATAAATACCCTTGAGGTACCGACTCCAAGAGTATCATTAGGCTCTCATTTATCTCGCTATACAAATAGTTGCATTGATATTTCTGACGGCCTCATCCAAGACTTAAATCATATTTTAAAGGCTTCTAAAGTTGGCGCTGTTCTTATGTTGAATGACATACCATGTGAAAAATTTATTCATACATCAAAACAATATCAATTTGTATTGAATGGTGGCGATGATTATGAGCTTTTATTTACAGCCCCTAAAAAAAACAGGTCTTATATAAAAAAAATTGCAAAAAAAACAAATACTGCGGCAAATATTATAGGTATTATCACCCATAAAAAAGATCTTAAAATTTTGAATACGCAAGGTAAATCAGTACCATTTCACATAATGGGATTCGACCATTTTGCTTAATATTAAGTTCTTGCTCAAACATCCATCGTATTTTATAGCGCTAGGCTTTGGTGTTGGGCTCTCAAAAAGAGCGCCAGGCACTTTTGGTACTTTTTTAGGTATCCCCCCTTATTTATTAATTTTTTCTTATAGTTTTTCTACACAGATATTGCTAGCTTTTCTATTTGCTATTAGTGGCATTTTTATCTGTGATCAAACAGCTCGTGAGCTAAAACTTAAAGATCCGAGCGCCATTGTTTGGGATGAAATTTCGGCCTTCTTTTTAATGTTAATTATTGCTCGTCCTGCTTTAAATATTTTTCCAATTTTTGTGCTGTTTATACTCTTTCGAATTTTTGATATTTGGAAACCCTTTCCAATTAGCTTAATAGATAAACATGTGGGTGGAGGATTGGGCATCATGCTCGATGATTATCTCGCCGCTTTTTTTGCACTGATAATTTATTTTTCAATACAATGGCTCTTTCTTTAATTCAAAATACATGCATTCAATTGGGCAACTCTCTGATTAATCGTCATTTCAGAATAGCTCTTGCTGAATCTTGCACCGGAGGGATGGTGTGTCAGCAACTTACAAACATCCCGGGAAGCTCTGTCTGGTTTGATCGAGGATTTGTAACTTATAGCAATGAGTCAAAAATAGAATTACTCAAGGTTAGTCAAACTTCACTCACAAAATTTGGCGCAGTGAGTAAAGAAATTGCCTCAGAAATGGCATTAGGTGCACTTAATGCGAGTCATGCAGATATAGCCCTATCGATTACTGGGATCGCAGGTCCTTCAGGGGGATCGATTGAAAAGCCTGTAGGTACTGTTTTCTTTGCGATTGCTTATCAAAATAAGATTGTTTTTAATACGTCAAAAATCTTCCCTGGATCAAGAAAAAACATACGTGAATCTTCTTGTCAATATGCCCTAAATCAGGTCTTAGCGCTTACTTTAAACCCTCAAGTATGAAATAATTATTAGTGAAAAACATATTAATTAAAGGCAAATTTAGATGGATGACAATAAAAGTAAAGCACTCGCTGCAGCATTAGCGCAGATCGAAAAACAATTCGGAAAAGGTTCTGTCATGAGGATGGATGATTCCGATGTCATCGAAGATATTCAGTCTGTTTCAACAGGCTCCTTGGGTCTTGATATAGCCCTCGGCATTGGTGGTCTTCCGAGGGGACGCGTTGTTGAAATATATGGCCCAGAATCATCAGGCAAGACTTCTTTAACCTTATCTGTCATTGCTCAGATGCAAAAACTGGGTGGCGTAGCTGCTTTTATTGATGCTGAACATGCTCTTGACCCTCAGTATGCGGCCAAATTAGGTGTTGTGGTCCCAGACCTGCTCATTTCTCAACCTGACACCGGAGAACAAGCGCTTGAAATTGCAGATATGCTTGTAAGAAGCGGTTCGGTTGATATTGTTGTAATTGACTCAGTCGCAGCCTTAACACCGCGTGCAGAAATTGAAGGTGAAATGGGTGACTCTCATATGGGACTTCAGGCTCGGCTCATGTCACAAGCATTGAGAAAATTAACAGGTAACATAAAGAAAACCAACACACTTGTCATATTTATCAATCAAATTCGAATGAAGATTGGCGTTATGTTTGGAAATCCAGAAACAACAACCGGTGGTAATGCTCTTAAATTTTATGCTTCTGTAAGGCTTGATATTCGTCGCATTGGCGCAATCAAAAAAGGTGATGAAGTTGTGGGTGCAGAAACAAGGGTTAAAGTGGTTAAAAATAAAGTTGCCCCTCCATTTAAACAAGCTGAATTCGATGTGCTTTACGGTGAGGGAATTTCAAGAGAAGGTGAAATCATTGAAATTGGGGCTCAATTAAAATTTATTGAAAAAGCTGGCGCCTGGTATAGCTATAACGGAGAAAAGATTGGTCAAGGCAAGGATAACGCAAGAGAGTTTTTAAAAGAAAATCCAAAAATTGCTCAAGAAATTGAAGATAAAATTAGAGCTAATTCATCAGCTCTAAGCGAAGCAATGACAGCGCCGCAGGAATCGGACGAAACTGAGTAACACAAAAAATAATCCATTAGTATTACTTAAAAAAAGAGCGCTTTATTACCTAGCAAAAAGAGAATATTCGCATCTTGAATTGAAATTAAAATTAAGTGAATACGCTCAATCGCTCGAATTAAATGAAGAAGCGTTAAATCTTTTTTTATTATCTTTAGTATGTGATGGATGGCTTTCTAATGAAAGGTATTGCGAACAATTTATTCATGTAAAAAAGAATAAATTTGGACGTTATAAAATTATTAGAGAGCTTGAAGAAAAAGGGATAGATTCGGCGCTTATAGAGCAATACCTTAACCCACATAAAAATCAAGAATTATTATATGCAAAACAAGTTTGGCAAAAAAAATTTAAGTTTCCCCCATCCTCTAAAGAGGAATGGTCAAAACAGGCTCGCTTCCTTCAAAGTCGCGGATTTGATGTCTCTCTCATAAAAAAAATATTGAATGCCAAGGAAGAATAGTTAGCAAATGTCGACTTCATTAAATCATACAATTATTTCTAGTGAAGAAATTAGAAATACATTTCTAGATTTTTTTAATAAAAAACAACATCAAGTTGTAGGCTCAAGTTCTTTAGTGCCTGGAGAAGATCCTACTTTGCTATTTACAAACGCAGGTATGAATCAATTCAAAGACGTGTTTTTAGGTTTTGATAATCGTAACTACTCAAGAGCAGCTTCAAGCCAAAAATGTGTCAGGGCCGGTGGTAAACATAACGACTTAGAAAATGTGGGCTATACAGCAAGGCATCACACTTTTTTTGAGATGCTTGGAAACTTTAGCTTTGGTGATTATTTTAAAAAAGATGCGATTCAGTATGCATGGGAACTCCTCACTGAAATTTACAAAATACCAAAAGAAAGACTTTTAGTTACGGTCTATAGTGAAGATGAAGAAGCTTATGATATCTGGACAAAATTAATCGGCATTCAGCCTGAAAAAATTATCCGTATCGGAGATAACAAAGGTACCAAATATGCATCAGATAATTTTTGGATGATGGGAGATACTGGCCCATGCGGTCCATGTACTGAAATTTTCTATGATCATGGAAATCATATACCTGGCGGACCTCCTGGATCTTTAGAAGAAGATGGAGATCGTTTTATTGAAATTTGGAATATTGTTTTTATGCAATATAACCGTGATGAAAAAGGTATTATGCATGCTTTGCCAAAACCTTCAGTTGATACTGGCATGGGTCTTGAAAGAATTAGTGCAGTTCTTCAAGGCGTCCATGCTAATTACGAAACAGATTTATTTGTGCCGCTTATTAAATCGGCAGCAAATATAACAAAAACATCAGACATCAATCATCCCTCACTAAAGGTGTTATCAGACCATATACGCGCTTGTACATTTTTAATCTCGGATGGTGTGATTCCAAGCAATGAAGGTCGTGGTTATGTTTTAAGAAGAATTATTCGTAGAGCAATAAGACATGGATATAAACTAGGCTGTAGACAACCTTTCTTTTATAAATTAGTTGATGATGTTGTGAGCATGCTAGGCAAAGCTTATCCTGATATAAAAAAAAATAAACAAAAAATTGCATTGTCGCTTATGCAAGAAGAAGAGAGGTTCTTCGAAACTATTGAAAATGGTATGAATATACTAGAAGAATCTATTCAAGCACTTACACAAAAAAATCTAAAAACTTTTGATGGTCAAATTGCTTTTAAACTACATGATACTTTTGGATTTCCTCTCGATCTCACCGCTGACATTTGTCGAGAGAAGAATATTGTAATTGATCATAAAGGTTTTGATACGGCAATGGAAGCGCAAAAGTCAATGGCTCGATCTTCTAATAAATTTAAAATGAAAATAAACTTCAACTATAGTGGAAAAACCACAGAATTTAAAGGCTATGAAGTCATTGAGTGCAAAGCTAAGGTACTAGCTTTATTTAAAGATGATGAATCTAAAACAGAACTTTTCAAAGGTGATTTAGGTGTTGTCATTCTTGATATAACCCCTTTTTATGCAGAATCTGGAGGCCAGGTAGGTGACAGAGGCATTATTAAAACTTCAAATAGTCTTTTTAGAGTTGAAGACACACAAAAAATTAAAGCGAAAATTTTTGCACATTATGGTGTTGTTGAAACAAACAGTATAAAAGTTTCTGATGAGGTTATAGCATCTGTTGAAAATGACTTAAGAAAAAATATCATGCGCAATCATTCAGCTACTCATTTACTTCACAAAGCTTTAAAAAATACTTTAGGGGCTCATGTAGAGCAAAAAGGTTCTCTTGTTGATGGTTCAAAAACGCGCTTTGACTTTTCTCACCCTCATGCTTTGAATGCAGATGAAATAAAATCTATCGAAATGTTAGTGAACCAAGAAATATTAAACAATACAGATACCGAAGCACAGACAATGCCCCTAAAGATTGCTAAGAAAAGTGGTGCAATGATGCTCTTTGGTGAAAAATATTCTGATGAAGTCAGAGTACTTAGTATAGGATCAAGTAAAGAATTATGTGGCGGAACGCATGTAAAAAGAACGGGTGATATTGGTGCTTTTAAAATTATTTCGGAAATAGGTATTTCTTCTGGTATTCGTCGTATTGAAGCTATAACAGGATTTAATGTTATTGATTATATGAATGAACATGTTTCAATCATTGATCGCTTAGCGCATGACCTTAGAGTGCCATCCTCTGAACTTTTAAACAAAATTGATCAAATTCAAGAGCAAGTGAAAGAGCAAGAAAAAAATATCCAACAATTAAAATCAAAAATTACATCCTCTGAAAGTGGCAATTTATCTAAGAAGGCTATCTCCGTGGGAGAAATTAAAGTTGTCATGGAAAAATTAGGTGCTTATGATGCAAATGCACTAAGAGAGACCATTGATAAACTTAAATCAGATCTTCAAAGTGCAGTTATAATTTTAAGTAGCGTTGATCAAGGCAAAGTTACATTGGCTGTTGGCGTGACACAAGATCTGACGACTAAAATAAAAGCGGGTGAAATTGCAAGTGAATTAGCAATTTCAATCGAGGGTAAGGGCGGAGGTAAGTCCGACCTAGCAATGGCTGGTGGATCAAAACCAGAATTACTTGATCAAGCTTTCAATGATTGCTTAAGTAAAATAAAGAAAATAATTACCAACTAAAATTTATGAGTTTAATTGTACAAAAATATGGCGGCACTTCAGTTGGAACACCAGAAAGAATAAGGGCTGTTGCAAGGCGTGTAGCTCGATACAAATCGCTTGGTCATCAAGTGGTAGTTGTGGTGTCTGCAATGTCTGGAGAAACTAATCGACTCATTAGTCTAGCCAAAGAAATTATGGAAGAGCCTGATCCGAGAGAATTAGATGTGATGGTGTCAACAGGAGAACAAGTTAGTATTGGCATGACAGCCCTCGCATTAATAGACCTTGGGATTAAAGCTAAAAGCTATACCGGCTCCCAAGTAAAAATTCTCACTGATGATACTCACACTAAAGCTAGAATTTTAAAAATTGATCATAATAATATCCAAGACGATCTAGACAAGGGTTATGTCTTGGTCGTTGCTGGATTTCAAGGCGTTGATGAACGGGGAAATATTACTACACTTGGTCGGGGAGGCTCTGATACTACAGGCGTTGCAATAGCAGCTGCTCTTAAAGCCGACGAATGTCAAATTTACACAGATGTCGATGGTATATATACAACGGATCCAAGAGTTGTCCCTGAGGCTAAAAAATTAGATTCAATTACTTTCGAAGAAATGCTTGAAATGGCAAGCCTAGGGTCAAAAGTGCTTCAAACACGATCTGTAGAGTTTGCAGGTAAGTATAAAGTTAAGTTAAGAGTGCTATCAAGTTTTGAAGAAGAAGGTGATGGTACTTTAATTACATTTGAGGAAAAAAATAATATGGAACAACCCGTTATTTCAGGTATTGCTTTTAATCGTGATGAAGCCAAAGTAACTATTCTTGGTGTGCCAAATAAACCAGGAATTGCTTATCAAATACTAGGTCCCATTGCAGATGCTAATATTGATGTCGACATGATCATTCAAAACGTTGGCGCTGTTGGAATAACAGATTTTACATTTACCGTTAATAAAAATGATTTAAACAAGGCTTTAGCAATTCTTAATGAAAAAGTTAAGAGTCATGTGGGTGCTAAAGAGGTAAATGGAAACGATAAAATTGCAAAAATCTCTATCGTAGGGGTTGGAATGCGCTCTCATGTTGGCGTTGCAAGTCAAATGTTTAGAATATTGTCAGAGGAGGGTATTAATATCGACAGTATCTCAACAAGCGAAATTAAACTTTCAGTGCTTATAGATGAAAAATATCTAGAACTTGCAGTAAGATCTCTTCATAAAGCTTTTGGGCTTGACGTATAAATTTTAGAAATTGATTTTTAAAGTAATTTAGCGTATTGTTCGCGCTTCCGGAGAGCTGGCCGAGTGGTCGAAGGCACTTCCCTGCTAAGGAAGCATACGGGCTTAAACCTGTATCGAGGGTTCGAATCCCTCGCTCTCCGCCATTATTCTACCCCATTAAGTTATAATGTGACCACGCGCCCGTAGCTCAGTTGGATAGAGTACTTGGCTACGAACCAAGGGGTCAGGAGTTCGAATCTCTTCGGGCGCGCCACTTTTATGTCGATTTTATTTTTTATTTATGCGCCCGTAGCTCAGCTGGATAGAGTACTTGGCTTCGAACCAAGGGGTCAGGAGTTCGAATCTCTTCGGGCGCGCCAATTAAAGTCTATTTTCAATACTTAGCCACTAAAAAATCTAAGTAAATTATAAAATTAAAAAAAATTTTAAATTGTCATTTTAGTAAATCTCTCCAACAAGACAATTAGCTCCTAATACTCTTATCGGTCATTTAAAATGATATTACCGAAAACGATGCTGCGATTTTTTTAAAGATTACAACTTCACCTTCTATGAGATACTTAAGGTCGTGAATTACTTTTTATAATCTATTTGTAAACCCAAAAAAATATGCTTACAGAAAAAGTATTACGGTAAAGTGACTGTGGAATCATTAACAAACAAAGGCTCTAAAAGCGTTAATAGTGGTGGGTCGGGCGGGATTCGAACCCACGACCAACGGATTAAAAGTCCGCTGCTCTACCGACTGAGCTACCGACCCAGACGAAACAAAAACATGGAATTATCCGTTATAGAACCTCAATGGTCAACATTGGTTCATAGAAGATTAAGGTCTAAGGCCAGGTATTTTGCCAGCCATGCCGCGCATAAGTTTGCCCAAACCACCCTTTGAGAACATTTTCATCATTTTTTGCATGTCTTCAAACTGATTAAGGACGCGATTCACATCTTGGACCTGAACACCAGATCCCATTGCAATTCTTTTCTTTCTTGATGCTTTAATCAATTCAGGTTTTCTTCTTTCAAGAGGTGTCATTGAACTAATAATGGCTTCAATTTGGCGAAGCGATTTATCGCCATCTTCAGGATTAATTTTAGTTGCAGCGCTTGTAAATTGTGCTGGCATCTTATCCATCAACGCACTCACACCACCCATTTTCTTCATTTGTCCTATTTGATTTTTAAAGTCCTCTAAATCGAAATTTTTTCCTGTCTTAACTTTTTCAGCTAGCTTCTCTGCTTCTTTAATATCCAATGTTTTCTGCGCATCTTCGACAAGAGTGACAATGTCTCCCATACCAAGAACTCTGGATGCCATCCTTTCAGGATGAAACGGTTCAAGGCCATTGATTTTCTCACTTGTACCAATATATTTAATGGGCTTACCTGTAACTTGTCTTACAGATAAAGCGGCACCCCCACGCGTATCACTGTCTAACTTGGTTAAAATCACACCTGTCAGAGGTAATGCATCACCAAAAGCTTTTGCAGTATTAACAGCATCTTGACCTTGCATAGCATCAACAACAAATAAAGTTTCAATTGGATTTAATTTTTTATGGAGCGCTTTAATTTCATCCATCATTTCAATGTCAATGCCTAATCGGCCAGCTGTGTCAAAAATTACCACATCAAAAAAATGTTTTTTTGCATAATCAATAGTTTCTGATGCAATCTTTATTGGCTTCTGGGATGGATTTGAATCAAAACATTCAATATTTAAGTTTTTAGCAAGTGTTTTAAGTTGATCAATCGCTGCAGGACGATAAACGTCTGCACTTGCAAGTAGTACCTTTTTCTTTTTTTCAATAAGCAGTTTCGCAAGTTTGGCAGAAGTGGTTGTTTTGCCTGACCCCTGAAGGCCTGCCATTAAAATAATAGCTGGGGGAGATACATTTAACTCTAAGGAGACATTCTGATCCCCCATGAGAATAGTAAGCTCATCTTGAACAATTTTAATAATGGCTTGTCCTGGAGATAAGCTTTGTAATACCTCGACACCAAGTGCTTTAGTTTTAACGTGATCTATAAAATCTTTTACAACTGCCAAAGCAACGTCTGCTTCAATTAAAGCAATTCTTACTTCGCGCATGGCGTCACTGATATTTTGTTCAGTAAATCTCGCTTGCCCGCGGATCGTTTTAATGACACTTTGTAATCGGTCTGTTAGATTTTCTAACATACATATATCCTGTTTTAAGTTAACTCTTATTTATGTACATGGTATATTAAACTTTTAAACAACAATCAAAAAATATGGAAATTTGGCTACCTATTCTAATCGCTTGTTTTTGCTATCTGACACCAAGTCTATTACTCTTTAAAAACCCAATACCAAACAAAAAGCTAATTAATTTTAATGTGTTTCTCATTGCTGTTGGCTTATTGACTCATTTAACAATTCTCAAAGCCAGCATTTCTTTTAGCCCCATTAATCTAAGCTTTTCCAATGCGCTTATTACAACTTCATTTTTTAGTATTTTGATTTTTTGGGTGATTAATTTTAATAAAAAATTTAACTATCTGCAGCCATTTTTACTTATCCCTTCAGCATTTCTGTTGATCATACATCCTTTACTTTTATCGAATCACTTCCTAACCAATGATTTATCGCTATTATTTGTGACACATATCGCTATCGCTTTATTGGCATATAGTCTATTTACCTTCTCAGCATTATTGGCCATATTTATTTTAATTTTTGAGAAAAAATTACATCAGAAAAAGAAAATGGATCTTTTTTTAATCAGTTCACAGCCTTTAATTGAAATGGAAAATTTCCTCTTTTACATTAATAAATTTGGCTTCATTTTCCTAACCATCACACTTGGTAGTGGCATTTTATTTTCAGAGCAAGTTTTTGGAACGCCCCTCCAGTTTAAACATAAAACTGTCTTCTCAATTTTGGCTTGGGTAATTTATGGGCTTCTACTAGCGAGTAAAAAACTCTATGGTTGGCGCGGAAGAAAATCTATTTACATTTCACTTACCGCTTTTTTATTTTTATTATTGTCTTATCTTGGTAGCAAATTTGTTTTAGAAATTATTCTGCATAGATAAAACGTTATCTTAATGAAATTAGAGGCCAGCCCTTAAATTTCGCATACTCAGTCAAAATATCATCAGAATCAACAGCTATAGGGTGCGTCACTTTTTGCATTAAAGGCAAATCGTTATGCGAATCGCTATAGAAGTAAGATTTTTTAAAATCAACTAAAGATAAATTTTTATTTTTAAGCCAAGCTTCGAGACGAGTCACTTTTCCCTCTTTAAAAGAGGGTAATCCTGAAACTTTACCTGTAAACTCACCATCTTTTTCTTCTGGGTCAGTACCAATTAAATTTTCAATACCGAATAATTCAGCAATCGGTTTAGTAATAAAACTATTAGTTGCTGTGATCACAATGAGTAAATCACCTTCTTCATGATGCTTTCTGACTAAAGCATAAGCTTTTTCAGTAATCATAGGCTTAATGACTTCTTCAACATATTTTTTTAAAAGCTGATTAAGGACACTTCTTGGATTTCTGGCGAGAGGTCTAAATTGAAATTCAACGAAAGCATAAATATCGAGGATACCTGCTCTATAGTCGGCATAAAATTTCTCATTTTTTTCCGCATGAATTTTGTCGTCTAGATAACCTTCTTGAATCAAAAATCGACTCCAGTTGTAGTCACTGTCACCAGCCAAAATCGTATTATCTAGATCAAAAAGTGCTAAATTCAAATTAACGTCTAAACCTGAGGGTGAGCACGCTCTAGTTTGGAATGGAGTTTGTTTAATCCATTAATATAAGCTTTAGCAGAAGCAATCACAATATCTGTATCAGCGCCTTGGCCATTCACGATTCGACCACCCTTTGCTAGTCTCACAGTGACTTCACCTTGTGCGTCTGTTCCACTTGTAATGTTATTCACAGAATAAAGTTGCAGTTCAGAACCTGAGTTTGCAATTTTTTCGATTGCTTTAAATGTCGCATCTACAGCACCGCCTCCAGCAGACTCTGCAATAAATTCTTTTCCATTCTCAGAAATTTTAATTTCTGCATGAGGCACTGTGCCTGTCTCTGACATTGTTTTTAAGTGAATCAATTTGAAATGCTCTATCCCTTCTGAGGTATATTCTTCACTCATCAGGGCATGGAGATCTTCATCAAAAATTTCTGATTTCTTATCGGCTAAATCTTTAAATCTTGCAAATGCTGCATTAACAATATCTTCGGATTGAATATCAATACCTAGCTCTTGAAGTCTTGTTTTAAAGGCATTACGACCTGATAATTTTCCAAGCGAAATCTTATTTGCACCCCAACCCACATCTTGAGCGTGCATAATTTCATAAGTTTCTCTGTGTTTTAAAACACCATCTTGATGAATGCCAGACTCATGAGCAAAAGCATTTGCTCCAACTATCGCTTTGTTAGGTTGAACAGGATAACCTGTAATTGTTGAAACTAATTTTGAGGTAGGCACAATTTGAGTAGTATCAATACCCGTCGTTAAATTAAATAAATCTTTTCTTGTTCTAACTGCCATGACAATTTCTTCTAAACTTGCATTGCCTGCTCTTTCACCCAGACCATTAATAGTGCATTCAACTTGCCTTGCGCCATTCATGACGGCAGCAAGTGAATTTGCTACAGCCATCCCAAGATCATTATGACAGTGTGTAGACCATATAACTCTTGAAGCGTTTTCAACTTGATTAATTAATGTTTTCATTCGCTCACCCCAAACTCCTGGGATCGAATAACCAACAGTATCTGGCACGTTAATAGTTTTAGCGCCCGCTTTAATTACAGCATTAAAAACTTTTACAAGAAAATTAATTTCAGACCGTACGGCATCTTCAGCTGAAAACTCTACATCGTCAGTATATTCAAGCGACCATTTCACAGCTTGAACAGCTCGATCTAATACTTCGTCTTCTGACATGCGAAGTTTATTTTCCATATGAATTTTGCTAGTTGCAATGAATGTATGAATACGTCCTTTTTTTACATGTTTAATAGCTTCGCCAGCTTTGCGAATATCATTTTCAACGGCGCGCGCTAATGAACAAATAGTTGATTCTTTGATGTTTTTTGCAACAGTACTCACAGACTCAAAGTCCCCTGGGCTTGCTGCCGCAAATCCAGCTTCAATGACATCCACACCAAGTTTTTCAAGCTGCCTTGCAATACGCAACTTCTCTTCCTGTGTCATAGAAGCGCCGGGGCTTTGTTCTCCATCTCTTAATGTGGTATCAAATATAATGAGTTTATTATTTTGAATTTCTTGTTGCATTTACTGCGCCTTATTTTTTAAATTTAAAATGTCTAATTAAATTGAAATAGCCAGATAAAAAGTAACAGCCCACTACAATAAAAATAGCTTCTGGTGGACTATAAGAAACCAATACAAATGCCAGTATGACCAATAAAATAGCAAAGAATGGAACGCTATTTCTTAGATTGATATCTTTGCCACTGTAAAACCTAATTTCACTTACCATTGAAAGCGCAATTAACATTGTCAATGACCATGAAACCCATTTCATTTTAATCATATTGAAAAAAATCTCACTCCCACTAAAACCATTTTCATTGGATACCCAAACAAAACTTACAAGCAATGCAGCTGCAGCTGGGCTTGGCAATCCAAAAAAATATTTTTTTTCATCTTGATCTAATTTGACATTAAAGCGGGCAAGTCTAAATGCTGCACAACAACAATAAACAAAAGCCGCAATCCAACCCAGTTTTCCCAAAGGCTTTAAAGCCCAAACATACAAAATAAGCGCAGGAGCTACGCCAAATGAAACCATATCAGACAAACTATCGTATTCAGCTCCGAATGCGCTTTCGGTATGCGTGAGTCTTGCAATCCGACCATCTAATCCATCCATAATAATTGCAATAAAAATAGCAATCGCAGCAAGCTCATATTTACCATTCATAGCTTGCACAATAGAATAGAATCCAGAAAATAAAGAAGCCGTAGTAATAAAGTTGGGCAGCAAATAAAAAGTGTGCTTACCTATTTTATTTCTTAACAAATCTTCTTTATTTTTTCCGATGCTTTTAAAGTTTTTCATGTGTCATTATCAAGTGAAAACTTATTCTTTAAGTATAACAAAGCTTTATCGATTTCATTAATTCTAATTTATACTCATGGACTTGCTGCGTAAAGAACTCACAATATAAACATGCAATTTAATCTCTTTCAAAAAGATGGTGAAGCTAGACGAGGTGAATTGAAGCTTCAACATGGTACTGTGCAAACACCAGTATTCATGCCTGTAGGGACTTATGGTGCAGTCAAGTCTTTAAGCCCTCAAGATTTAGAGTCTATTGGTTTTGAAATTATTCTTGGAAATACTTTCCATCTATGGCTCCGACCTGGCCTTGAAACCATTTCAGCTTTCAAAGGACTAAATGAGTTTATTCATTGGTCTCGTTCTATCCTGACTGACTCTGGTGGCTTTCAGGTATGGAGCCTTGGCAAAATGAGAAAAATTACTGAGGAAGGCGTTGAATTTAAATCCCCTATTAATGGCGATACTTCCTTCTTGAGTCCAGAAGAATCGATGCGAATTCAAAAAGCGCTTAATTCAGATATTGTGATGATATTTGATGAATGCACACCCTATCCCTCCTCTTATGAAGAGGCAAAAACCTCTATGGAGTTAAGTTTAAAATGGGCTTATCGAAGTAAAGTGGCTCATGAATCTAATCAGAATGCTTTATTTGGCATCATTCAAGGTGGTATGTTCGAAGATTTGAGAGTCCACTCTCTTGATGAATTAAAAAAAATTAGTTTTGATGGTTATGCAATTGGTGGGTTATCTGTTGGTGAACCCAAAGAAGAAATGCAAAAAGTCATCAGTTTTATTACGCCCAAAATGCCTGAAGATAAACCACGCTATTTGATGGGTGTTGGCACTCCTGAAGACATTATTGAGGCGATTGCACATGGTATTGATATGTTTGACTGTGTGATGCCAACCCGAAATGCGAGAAATGGTTGGTTATTTACTAGGTATGGAGATTTAAAGCTCAAAAATACACAATATAAAAATGATACTCATCCAATCGATAGTAGTTGTGAGTGTTATACATGCCAAAACTATTCCAGGGCTTACCTTCACCATCTTTTTAGAATCGGCGAAATGTTGGGCTCTCGTCTTAATACCATCCACAACTTGTTTTATTACAAAAAAATAGTCGAAGAAGCTAGGCTTGCCATCGAAACTGGCACATTTGAAACTTATAGAAAAATATTCCATCAAAACCGACAACGCGGCATTCAATAAATGCTTGCTGTGTTAAAATTAACCTTTAAAATTAATTACCTGTAGGAAATATAAATGCTTATAAGTTTCGCATATGCCGCTGATACCCCTCCCACCGATTTGATGAGTTTTTTACCATTTATCATTATTTTTGTACTTTTTTACTTTATGTTAATTCGTCCACAAATGAAACAAGCGAAAGCGCATAAGCTCATGATTGAATCACTAAAAAAAGATGATGAAGTTGTCACCAATGGAGGTGTGCTTGGTAAGGTAATTAATATCAAAGATCAATTTGCTACACTAGAAATTGCGGCTGGAACTCATATTCATATTCAAAAGCAATCCATTCAAACCTTAATGCCTAAGGGCACCATAAAATCTATTTAATTTCTGAATTGACGGCTTAAGTTTAATAATGAATCAATATCCTAAATGGAAGTATGGTCTCGTTTTAATTGCGATTTTTATTGGCCTAATTTACTCCATTCCTAATTTTTTTGGTGAGTCGCCTGCCGTTCAGATTATGCCAACTAAAACATCAGATAAATTAGATGTATCTATTTTGGGCAAAATTGAGAGCACTCTAAAAGAAGCAAATCTTCCATTCGATGGCATTGTTCAAGAACCTAATGGTATTAAAGTTAAATTCGCAAATCCTGACAGTCAAGTTAAAGCTAAAGATATCCTTCAAAATAGTTTAGGTCCTGACTATGTCATTGCGCTTAACCTTATCTCTAAGTCACCTGTCTGGTTAACCAAAATCGGGGCGATCCCTATGTATCTTGGTCTAGATTTAAGAGGTGGCGTCCACTTTCTTCTTCAAGTAGATATGAAAGCAGCATCGGAAAAAGCGGCTGAAAGTTACTTAAATGACTTCCGTATGACACTGAGAAAAGAACGTATCTCATATATTGGCGCTTCAAGATTAAATGAAATCGTAAGACTTCAATTTGATAGCCAAGAAGAATTAGAAAAGGCTAAAAAAATTATCAAGGTGAATTATCCAGATTTAATGGTTAATGAATCCTCATCAGGGAAAGATAAGGCGCTTGATATTGGTATGAGCGAAATGGGAAAGAAGAAAATTCAAGAATTCGCACTTAAACAAAATTTACAAACATTGCATAACCGTATTAATGAGCTTGGCGTGGCAGAACCTATCATTCAACAGCAAGGATTAGATCGAATTGTTGTGCAGCTCCCAGGTGTTCAAGACACAGCAAAAGCTAAAGAAATTCTCGGACGAACAGCGACACTTGAAATAAGATTAGTTGACGAAGATAAAACAGATATTGCTACTTTAGAGAGCGCTCAAAAAGGCAATGCTCCTTTTGGAGACGATCTTTTCAAAGACAGGGATGGTAGATCTATTCTTGTGAAAAAAAATGTACTACTTACGGGCGAGAGAATTACTGATGCTGGACCTGGTGTAGATCAGCAATCAGGAAGATCTGTTGTACATGTCACCCTCGATGGAAGAGGTTCAAATATATTTAAACAAGTTACACGAGAAAATGTAGGCAAACGTTTAGCAATTTTACTTATCGAAAAAGGGCAAACAGAAGTTGTGACAGCTCCAGTCATTCAACAAGAAATTGGTGGTGGTCGAGTACAAATTTCAGGGATGAATAGTCCTCAAGAAGCCACTGATATATCTCTTCTATTGAGAGCGGGCGCACTTGCAGCACCTATGCAAATCATTGAAGAGCGGACCGTAGGTCCAAGCATGGGTGAAGAAAATATCAAACGCGGAGTGCATTCTACATTGTGGGGATTTGTAGCGATCTCAGTCATGATGATGATTTATTACATGGTGTTCGGTGGCGTTTCTATTTTTGCCCTTGCAGTAAATTTATTATTATTAGTCGCTTTATTATCTATTCTTCAAGCAACCCTCACTCTGCCTGGTTTAGCCGCGATTGCTTTGGCATTAGGTATGGCGATTGATGCAAACGTGCTTATTAACGAAAGAATTAGAGAAGAGCTGAGAAATGGCAATACGCCGCAAGCGAGTATTCACGCTGGTTATGATCGTGCTTTTGATACAATTCTTGATTCCAATGTCACAACATTGATTGCCGGTCTTGCCCTATTTATGTTTGGTACAGGTCCTATTAAAGGGTTTGCTGTTGTTCACGTGCTAGGTATTTTAACTTCGATGTTTAGTGCTATTTTGGTATCAAGAGCTCTTGTAAATATTTTTTACGGTTATCGACGCAAAATAGATAAATTATCTATCGGTCAAATTTATAAGCCTAATCAAGACTAATTATGGAATTATTTAGAATAAAAAAAGATATCCCTTTTATGAGTTATGGACGTTTAACCACGACCATTTCTCTTATCACATTCATTACTGCGATTATCTTTTTAAGCATAAGAGGCCTTAATCTTGGTGTTGATTTTACTGGAGGCACACTTATGGAAGTGAGTTACAGCCATACAGCAGATATCGATAAAATTCGTCAAGTGATGGATACAATTGATCTTAAAGATACAACAGTACAAAACTTTGGAACAAGTAAGGATGTATTAATTCGCTTGCCTATTCGACAAGATTTATCGATTGCCCAATTATCAGAGAAAGTATCAAAAGCTCTTATTGAAAGTGATAAAGATACAAAAATCCAAAGGGTCGAATCTGTAGGCTCACAAGTAGGTGAAGAGCTTTATGCAAATGGTGCACTCGCTTTGCTACTTGTATGTTTTGGAATCATCGCTTATCTAGCACTAAGATTTGAATGGCGTTTCGCGGTTGCTGCCATTATTGCCAATATGCACGATGTCATTATTATTTTAGGATTTTTTGCATGCTTTCAATGGGAATTTAACCTCACAGTTCTCGCAGCTATCTTGGCTGTATTAGGCTATTCAGTCAATGAATCGGTTGTTGTTTTTGATCGAGTCAGAGAAAATTTTAAAAAAATGAGAAAAGTAAGTGTAGTTGAAGTAATTGATAACGCGATCACAAGAACAATGTCGCGCACTGTGATTACTCATCTTATGACACAAACTATGGTGTGCTCAATGCTATTTTTTGGTGGAGAAACACTCCATAACTTCTCACTTGCTTTAACTATTGGAATTTTATTTGGTATTTATTCATCAGTGCTTGTAGCATGTCCAGTTGCAATGTGGCTCGGTGTATCTCAGCGTAATCTTAGTCAAGATCAACCTAAAGAAAATCAATCCCAAGAAATTAATCCTTAAGTTTTTTTAAACTTTGAACGCCCTCTCCATTAGTTATCAATTTGTCATTCTTATAGCTTTAGTTGCTATTTCAGCATTTTTCTCGCTTGCTGAAACAAGCTTAATGACAATCAATCGTTATAGATTAAAACATCTAGTATCCAAGGGTAATCATGCAGCAAAACTTACTCACAAACTTCTCTCTTCAACCGATAAGCTTTTAGGCGTCATATTGCTATGTAAGGAATTCGCGAATGCGGCCTCTGCAATGTTTGTGACAGTTATTACGGTCAGGCTTTATGGAGAAGGTCAAATAGTACTCATGGTCGGAACCTTAGTGACCACATTTTTGATTCTTATTTTTGGCGAGATATCACCTAAAGTTATTGCAGCTTCCAAACCTGAACGTTTTGCTTTCTTTAGTAGCTATGTGCTCTATCCGCTTTTAAAAATTCTTTATCCCATAGTTATCTTAGTTAACTTTTTTGTATTAACATTTGTAAAAATATTTAATGTGAAGATAGATTTCAATAATAATCTACACGCAATATCTATGGATGAATTAAGGAGTATTATTTCTGAAGCTGGTCAATTTATTCCTAATCAACATCGTAAAATTCTACTCAATTTATTTGAGCTTGAACGGATAACTGTAGATGACATTATGATTCCACATACCTCTGTTGAGTCTATCGATTTTGATTTAACTGACGAAGAGATTATTCAAAAACTACTTACTTTCCAACACAGCAAAATATTAGTCAAAAAAAATTCGCCTGAAAGTATTCTAGGCTTGCTTAATACACAAAAAATTATCAAACAACTTAATCTGCATGATGCATTGAATAAAATTACAAAAGATCATTTAAAAACACTCATTTCAGAGCCATACTTTATTCCTTCAGGCACGCCTTTATATACTCAAATGCAACATTTTCAAGATAAGCAAGAAAGAGTGGGTTTAATTGTAAATGAGCATGGTGAATTTATTGGACTATTGAGCCTTGAAGATATCTTAGAAGAAATTGTTGGTGAATTTAACTTAGATTTTCTATCAAAATCATCTAAATTTAGTCAAGATGAAGATGGAGGATGGATTGTGGATGGAAGTGTCACCATTCGTACACTAAATAAAAAATTGAATCTTCAATTTCCTATTGACGGACCTAAAACACTTAATGGCTTGGTATTAGAATATTTTGAGGATATCCCTGAGCCGAACACAAGCTTCAAAATTGCCAATCACACCTTAGAAGTTCTTCAATCTCACGATCGTATTGTAAAGAGCATAAAAATCTACCCAATATCGTAATTTTTTATAAAATCTCAAAAAGAATTGCTTGAGTTTTTATTTTTTTTAATCACAATAATCATTAGGGTTTAGCTAATGCCAAAAATAAATGCAACTGAAGACATAAAGCTTAGTCCAAAAAAAGCTAAGACTAAACTACCTAGTATGTATAAGGTGATCATACTAAATGATGACTATACGCCTATGGAATTCGTAGTAAATACGATTCAGCGTTTTTTTAATAAAAGTGTTGATGAAGCTACTCGTATAATGTTAAAAATACATACAGAGGGATTGGGTGTATGTGGAATTTTCCCTGTAGATATTGCAGAAACAAAAATGAATCAAGTGCTAAACTATGCGAAAGAACATCAGCATCCTTTGCAATGTATTATTGAAAGAATTGATTGAACTTAAATTATGATTGCTCAAGAACTTGAAGTAAGTCTACATATGGCATTTATGGACGCTCGACAGAAGCGTCATGAGCTTATTACGGTTGAACATTTACTTCTCGCTATGCTTGACAATCCCTCAGCAGCCGATGTCCTAAAAGCCTGTGGCTCAAACATTGATGTACTTAGAAATGATTTAACACAATATATCGATGATCATACGCCAACCATATCTGGCGAGGATGAAGTAGATACCCAGCCCACGTTAGGATTTCAAAGAGTTATTCAAAGAGCGATGCTTCATGTGCAATCTTCTGGTAAGAAAGAAGTGAATGGTGCAAATGTTTTAGTCGCAATTTATGGTGAAAAAGATTCACACGCTGTTTATTTTCTTCATCAACAAGGCATAACTCGACTTGATGTTGTTAATTTTATTGCGCATGGCGTTTCTAAATTAAATGAAGGTGATACACAGAAAACATCTCCTGAGCAAGAAAATGATCAAGAATCCTCTTCTTCCAAAGCACTAGAGACATATACGATCAATCTAAATAAGATGGTATTGGCTGGAAAAATTGATCCGCTGATTGGTCGAGATTTGGAAATTGAACGTGTCATTCAAACATTATGTAGAAGAAGAAAAAATAATCCGCTCCTGGTAGGGGAAGCCGGGGTTGGTAAAACTGCTATTGCCGAAGGGCTCGCAAAAAGAATTGTCGACAAAGAAGTTCCTAGTATTTTAGAAAATACCACCATATTTTCTCTTGATATGGGCACTTTACTTGCAGGAACAAAATATCGTGGGGATTTTGAGCAAAGACTTAAATCTGTTATGAAGCAACTGAATGAGCAAAAAGATACTATTTTGTTTATTGATGAAATTCATACTCTTATAGGAGCAGGTTCTGCAAGCGGGGGAACACTTGATGCATCTAATCTTCTTAAGCCTGCGCTATCAAATGGAACTATTAAATGCATTGGAGCAACTACTTACCAGGAATTTAGGGCGGTCTTTGAAAAAGATCATGCACTCACAAGAAGATTTCAGAAAATTGATGTTAACGAGCCTAGTATTCTTGATACGATCAATATCCTTAAGGGTCTTAAATCAAGATTTGAAAAATATCACAATGTAAAATATTCGGTTGCAGCAATTAATAGTGCTGCAGAACTTTCTGCAAAATATATCAATGATAGGCATCTCCCTGACAAAGCTATTGATGTTATTGATGAAGCTGGGGCAGCACAAAGAATATTGCCAAAAAATAAACAAAAAAAAGTTATCACCAATAAAGAAATTGAAGATATCGTAGCGAAGATCGCAAAGATACCTCCAAAAAATATTTCTAATAACGACAAAAATGCTCTTAAAAATCTTGAGCGAGATCTTAAAGCAGTAATTTTCGGACAAGATAAAGCAATCGAAAATCTAGCAAGCGCTATCAAGATGACAAGAAGTGGATTGGGTATGCCGAATAAACCGATTGGCAATTTCCTATTTAGCGGCCCAACAGGCGTTGGAAAAACAGAAGTGGCCCGCCAGCTTGCTTATATATTAGGTATTGAACTCGTTCGTATTGATATGAGCGAATATATGGAAAGACATTCAGTATCAAGGCTCATCGGCGCTCCTCCAGGCTATGTGGGATTTGACCAAGGCGGACTCTTGACTGAATCAGTCAATAAACAGCCTTATTGTGTGCTTCTTCTTGATGAAATTGAAAAAGCGCATCCAGATATTTTCAATATCCTTCTTCAAGTGATGGATCATGGCTCTTTGACAGATAGTAACGGCAGAAAAACGGATTTTAGAAATGTCACACTTATTATGACAACAAATGCTGGAGCGGAGTCTCTCTCAAAAACTTCTATGGGATTTACGCAATCTAAAAAAACGGGTGATGAACAAGCGGAAATCAAACGGTTATTTACGCCTGAATTTAGAAACAGACTCGATGCAACAGTATCATTTGCACCACTCAGTCATGACGTCATTTTAAAAGTTGTCGACAAATTCCTCATGCAACTCGAAGATCAACTCCATGAGAAAAAAGTGGATGCAACTTTCACAGATTCACTTAAATCATATTTAGCTAAAAATGGTTTTGATCCAAGTATGGGCGCAAGACCGATGTCACGTCTCATTCAAGATACAATCAGAAAAGCCCTTGCAGATGAATTACTTTTCGGAAAGTTAACCAATGGTGGCAATATAATCATTGATATTGATAGCAATGATAAAGTGAAATTAATTTTTGAAGAGGAAAATAAAGCCATCCTTCAAGAGTCTTAATTCTTTTTCATTACATCTTTAAACATTTGGCTTTCTATGAATCTTTGAAGCCATTTTTTTAATTCTCGATATTTAGAATTTAAAAACCAATCTTCATCCACCAAAGCAAACTGTCTTATAAAAGGAAATATTGCTATATCAGCAAGGCTTATTTTATCTATAATCAAATAATTTTTTGATTTTAATTTTTCATTCAATACATTTATAAATAGTTCACATTGAGCACGATAATATTCTTTGGAATGCTCAGGAAAACGATCGGCATATTTATATCTATCTAGATTTTTCTTAAAACTAAAATCATTTTCATTAATAAGCTCCTGGCTAAGATTATTATCATTTATGATCCAATTATCTGGATCAGATTTATTGAGGGCCCAGACCATGATTTCCAGGCTCTCTTCGATAACCTTTCCATTATTATCGACTAACACTAAAACTGTGCCTTTAGGGCTGAGCGCTAAAAAATCAAGAGGTTTATCTTTGAGTGAAATTTCTATAGATTTATAATCTATTTTGGCTTGCTATAAAGCTAGCCGTGGTCGAATAGCGTAAGGACAGCGTCTAAATGTGTATAGTCTTGGTCTAATTAACATTATTAACCAATGGACTGGCAAGCATCGAGAACGAGCTTTCTTCCTTGGTAAATAAGACCTGAATAAATTTGGACAAGCTCTGCACCAGCATTTATTTTTTCTAAGGCATCTTCTCCAGAAAATATACCTCCGACGCCAATAATGGGAACCTCGCCTTGAAGTCTTGCATGAAGTTCACGAACAATTGTATTAGATAATTTAAATAGAGGTTTACCTGACATTCCTCCAGCTTCTTTTCCGTTAAAAAGATCACTCGCCAACTCTCTGTTAATAGTTGTATTTGTTGCTATTACGCCATCAATTCTATTTTTGATAATACTTTTTGATATTGCATCTAAATGTTTATTTGTTAAATCAGGTGAAATTTTTAATGCAATAGGGACATAACGTCCATAGTAATCAGCTAATCTAGTTTGCTCGTCTTTAAGTTGGGCCAATAGAATATTTAAAGCTTTAGTTTCTTGAAGGTCTCTTAAGTTTTTTGTATTAGGTGAAGAAATATTGACTGCAATATAATTTGCATATTGATAAACCTTTTTCATACATAAAAGATAATCTTCCCCAGCCCGTTCTATAGGTGTATCAAAATTCTTGCCAATATTAATTCCAAGCACGCCTTTATATTTACTTAATCTTATATTTTCTAATGCAGCCTCAAGACCTACATTGTTGAATCCAAATCGGTTAATAATACCCTGAACCTCTGGCAATCTAAATAATCGGGGCTTTGGATTGCCTAATTGAGGTCTTGGGGTAATCGTCCCAACTTCAATAAAGCCAAACCCCAATTTACCTAAAGCATCTATGTGATTTGCATTTTTATCTAGTCCCGCAGCTAATCCCACTGGATTTTGAAAGGGAATACCCATTACAGTTCTGAGTTTGCAAGGGTTAGGGGGTTTTAAAAAACTTAAAAGTCCGATTTTATTAGAAAGAGATAGTGCCTTAAGGGTTAAGTCATGCGAAAATTCTGCATCAAACTTAAATAACAATGAACGAATTAATTGATGGCTCATAACACTGTTATTTTAACTTAGGAAGTTATAAGGCTTAATAAATATTATGCGATTAAATCGTAAAAATCACATTTTAGGAAAAACATCGGTTGATACCTTCTTAAAAAAATATTGGCAAAAAAAACCGCTCCTCATTCGCAATGCAATTGAAAACTTTCAATCCCCCATCACAGAAAAAATACTTTTTAATATTGCACAAGATGAAGAGGCCATATCCCGACTGATAGAATTTAAACAAGGCATGTGGCAAGTGAAGTATGGTCCCTTCAAAAAATCAGACTTTCCAAAAAAAAAGAATGTGCCTTGGACGATACTTATCCAAAATATTAATCACCATTTTTCTTTTGCCAATTCTTTTCTAACCCTTTTTAAGTTTATTCCATATGCACGGCTTGATGATTTAATGGTGAGTTATGCCACGAAGAATGGAAGTGTTGGCCCTCATTTTGACTCCTACGATGTATTTTTATTTCAGGCAAAAGGTGAAAGAGAATGGAAAATTAGCGACCAAAAAGAATTTTCTCTAGATAAAAAATCAACTATTAAGATTATTACCAATTTTAGAAGTAAAAATTCTTGGGTACTCAAACCGGGGGATATGCTCTATTTGCCACCTAATATAGGACACTGGGGCATTTCGCAAAGTGATGATTGTCTCACTTATTCAATTGGCTTCAGAGCACCTAGTACATTTGAAATCCAATCTAAATTTTTAGATTTTATTCAAGACAGCTTGAATACGAGTAAAAATGATTTGTATAAAGATCCGAATTTAAATCTTCAAAAAGATCCAGCTGAAATTAATGCAAATATGATTAAGGAAATTCAGCAGACAGTTAATCAATTGCGTTGGAATAAAAATTTGATCAATACTTATATTGGTCAATTACTCACTGAGCCAGTTGAAACTGCTATTTTTCATCGCCCTAAGCCGATTTCACTTGAAAACTTTAAGAAAAATCTCTCAAAAAAGATTCTGGAACTTAACCCAAAAACAAGAATGCTTTATATAAAAAATAATTTTTACATTAATGGTGAGTTCATCGAAGTTGATAAGAAATATGCTGTATATCTAAAACAACTTGCAAATAACAAAAAAATCTCATTTAAACCCGGTTTAGACAAAAAAGATTTTAATGCCTTGGGAATAACCCTTCTCCCTTTGTACCTCTCAGGATTTATTAATTTTATTCAATAATATTTAACTATTCAGCTTTTTTTGTTGTAGAATGGTTAGCAGGGAGCTTTTGTTAACCCCGAATTTACCATTAATTTTAAGGACTAAAAATGACACGTTCACTACTTATCGCTTTATTATTAGCTATCGGTTTAACTGCTTGCGCCAAGAAAGAAGAAGCTGCTCCAGCCGCTGAAGCTGCTCCAGCCGCTGAAGAAGCCAAGCCAGCTGAAGAAGCTAAATAATAGATAACTTACCTTTACAAAAAAAGAGCTGGTTTTAACCAGCTTTTTTTATATAACCTGCCACGATGTGCCGCCGACTTGCGTTGTAATTTTTATCCAATCACGCTCACATCCTATTTTTCCTACAATAGCTTCTTTCACTAGCTCTTCAGTATTATTTTTTTCACTTAGATGCGCCGCGACAAGATGTTTTAATTGTTTAAATTGAATTTTCCCCAAAATTTCAGCTGCTGTTTGATTGTCCAAATGACCTAATTTACCGCTAATTCTTTTTTTCAAGCTATATGTGTACTCGCTTGATTCAAGCAAATTAAGGTCGTGATTAAATTCTATAATGAGCGCATCTAGTTTCTGAAGCATCTTTTCAATATGAGGTGTTGAACTTCCCGTGTCTGTCAAAATGCCCAATTTATAATTACCATCACTTAATGTAAATTGCGTAGGCTCTCTTGCGTCATGAGGTACTGGAAAGGGTTGAATGACAAAATCTTCTATTTCAAATGTATTATGGCTATCAATTATATTCAAATCAATTTCATAAGATTTAATCATGTGTTTTGCACACATCTTATAAGTCCCATAAGAAAGCCATATAGGAATTTTGTATTTATTTGCTAGTTTAAAAGCACCTTTGACATGGTCCTCATGCTCATGAGTTAAAAGAATGCCTGTGATATTTTCTGGATATTCATTCAGTCTATCTAATCTAGACACAATATCCTGAACTGCAAAACCACAATCAACCATTAAAAGTGATTTGTTTTGCTTTACCACAAACGAATTACCAGCGCTCCCGCTTCCTAAAGATGCAAATTGCATCTTTATTTTAATTGTTCATAAAGAAGGGTGATGATTCGATTTGCGGTAGATGAGTTGTTTCTCTTGCCCTCTTGGAACTCAATCACAACTTGAGAGCCACCATTGTCTGAAGAAACAATTTTGATGCGATATTGTTTTTCTGGATTAGTTTTTTCTTTGTCGCTTCCACCCCAGAATTTAAGCTTCTCAGATAAAGGCTTATCTTTTTTCTGGTTGGTATCTTTATCCTTCTTGTCTTTTTTGTCATCGTCGCTCCAGAACATAAGAGAGTCTAAGACTCCTTTTTTCTTCTTCGGGTTGTCATCAATGTCAACATCAGCATATTTAACAAAATAGATTCCATTTGATCTATCTTTGTCTTCGATCACAAATCCAATGATATCTAAAGCCAATCCTACTCTTCGCCAAGCGCGATCAAAAGGATCCTGGATTTCAAGTAATGTAGTGCCATCAGCTCCTTTCACAATTTCAGCTCTTTTTTGACTAACTGGTGCTGCAATAATTTCTTTTGCTCGCTTGTCTGCTACGCCAAGTTTTACCATGAGTCTTCTTAAAAGCTCAGCATCTAACTCATCATCTCTCGAGTCCACTTTTGAATCTTCTTTAGATTTTGAGTCATTTTTATAGCCCATATCTATAACGCCATAAGGTGTTCGTACTCTTTCCTTACCATCATCAGGGGCTGCTGCATCAACACTTCGATGTGTCATATAAATTTCAGTTGTACCATCTTGAAGTCCACGCTCAAGACGAGTCCTAAATTTTTTACGGTTAGCCGTCCCTGATGCAAGTGAATCAAGCCAAGCATCAAATTTATCAAGCGCGCCCTTATTGTCGTTAATCTTAAGATCGCCTTCTTTAATCCATTCAGTCTCCATGACACCTATTTCTGGATTTTCTTTTTTCACGGCAAATCCCATATCCAACCAAAAATCACGTATTAATGGCCATATTTTCTCTGCTGGCGCATTAACTACAAGCCATCTTTGAGCGCCTGCTTTTACAATCTTCATACCCTCTGAATTAGGCAAAATATTTGACTGGCCATTATCTTGTTTCTGTCCATTTTTAAAATCTGAGTAACTAGTGGTGCCTGGTATTGCATAAGTATCATTTGTGGCCCCTGAGGTTAAATCGGGAGGCACTTCTAAAGGGCGAGATCTTCCGGTCGCCTTATAATCAGGCGCTGTGACTTTATCTACAATAGGAATGTTCTCACATCCACTTAATAAAAAAGGTAAAACAAACAACCATTTACTTTTCGCTAATAATTTCATTAAATATGAGCTTCCTTCAAAGCAGTTTGAATAATTTTATGATACTCCATGCTCAGTTCTACTAAAGGTAATCGAATACCTTCTTTGATAAGACCCATTTTCTTTAATGCCCACTTTACAGGTATTGGATTCGCTTCAATAAATAGATTAGTGTGAAGTGAAAATAATTGTTGATTAATCTCGATCGCTTTTTCGTTTTGTTTATTAATGACACAAGCATACATTTCATGCATTAATTTAGGGGCGACATTTGCCGTTACAGAAATAACCCCTTTGCCCCCGAGCAAAATAAGTGATAACGCAGTGGCATCATCACCGCTTAAAACTGAAAAATGCGGTGGCAATCTTTTAATAAGATCTATGCCTCGAGTCAAATCTCCTGTTGCATCTTTAATACCTACAATATTAGTTATTTCACTTAATTTTAAGACTGTATCGTTCTTTAAGTCACAGCCTGTTCTGGAAGGAACATTGTAAAGAATTTGATCAATTGCAACTTCATTTGCAACTGTACTAAAATGTTGAAAAAGTCCTGTTTGATTGGGTTTATTATAATAGGGCGTCACTAACAAACAAGCATCTGCACCAAGGCGTTTTGCTTCTTTTGTAAGATCAATAGCTTCTTGCGTCGAGTTGGCACCTGTGCCAGCTATTACAGGGATCCTTTTATTGGCGTATATGACAGTTGTTTCAATTAGCTGACAATGCTCTTCGAAATCGACTGTGGGTGATTCCCCCGTTGTTCCCACAATAACAATACCATCTGTGCCTTCATTAATATGGAAATCAATCAATCCATGCAGTGCAGCGATATCAAGACTTCCGTCAGGAAACATTGGAGTAACAATTGCAACAATACTGCCTTGAGGTGACATGAGATTGGTTAATAATTTAGTAAAGCCGCTATTTTAACTTAAATAGATAAACACCAAAAAATTGATCATTTATTATATATTAAATAGTTATATTATTATTAAATATTATTCTTTGAAGTAATATAGAACTATTGCTATATTTTAAACTCAAAAAAAAGCCTTTAACTTTCAAATGCCACAACTGACAAAGGCGTGAGCTATAAATATTTTCGGTAATTTAAAACGTATAATTCAACTTTATGATCCAGAACTATTTGTTAATTATCATCAGTACGGTATTAGTCAATAATATCGTTTTAGTTAAAATCTTAGGATTATGCCCTTTCATGGGTGTATCTAAAAAGCTAGAAACTTCGATCAGCATGTCTGCTGCTACTGCTTTTGTACTAACCATAGGCTCCATGACAAGTTGGGCAATAAATCATTATCTTCTTGAGCCTAATGATCTTATTTATCTTAGAACACTGTCATTTATCTTAGTGATTGCAGGTGTTGTCCAATTCACTGAAATGTTAATGGAAAAAAACTTTCCATTACTCTATCAATTGTTGGGTATTTTTCTGCCTCTTATAACCACTAATTGTGCGGTATTAGGCATCCCTCTTTTAAATGCGCAATCAAGCCATACTCTTATTGAGTCGGCATTATTTGGATTAGGTGGTGCTATTGGTTTTTCAATTGTGTTAATTTTATTTGCATCAATAAGAGAGCGCCTAGAAGGTGCTGAAATACCATTGCCATTCAAAGGTACTGCAATAGCTCTTGTCACAGCCTCCATTATGAGTCTTGCATTTATGGGATTCATAGGTTTGGATCGTTAATGATTACAGCACTCCTTGTGATGATTTTTCTTGCCATCCTTTTAGGCTTGGTTCTCGGCTATTCTGCTGTTAAATTTAAAGTAGATGGGGATCCTATGGTTGCGAGAATTGACGCCATACTTCCCCAAACACAATGTGGTCAATGTGGTTATCCCGGTTGTAAACCTTATGCTACTGCTATCGCAAAAGGTGAAGCTGATATAAACCAATGTCCTCCTGGAGGTGATGCTGGCGCAAAGGCTTTAGCAGAGTTAATGGGGGTAGAGTTTAAACCGCTAAATCAAGAACATGGCATTCAAAAACCAAAATCTGTTGCACTTATCGATGAAGCTACTTGCATAGGATGCACCCTGTGCATTCAAGCATGTCCTGTAGACGCTATCTTGGGAGCGGCAAAACAAATGCATACAGTTATCGCAAGCGAATGCACAGGCTGTGAATTATGTTTACCTCCATGTCCAGTAGACTGTATTACTCTGGAACCCATTCATGAAAATTTCATATCCTGGAAATGGAAATATCCTATTTATAATATTCAAAAAGCTCAGGAGGCTTAATGGTTTGTTATGCAATTAAATAATTTTTTTAAATTTAATGGTGGCGTTCAACCGGAAGAAAACAAAACTTTATCAACCGGCCTTCCTATTGCAAGATTACCCATCCCTAAAAAATTAATACTTCCTTTAAGGCAACATGTGGGTCAAGTAGCAAAACTTAAAGTTAAACCTGGCGATCAAGTTTTAAAAGGCCAGATGATTGCTGAAGCTGATGGCAGTGTCTCTGCAGCAATCCATGCGCCTACATCAGGGAAAGTCATAAAAATCAGTCAGGAAATAATACCCCATCCATCCGGCCTCCCTGATTTTTGTATCACAATCGAACCAGACTTTAAAGATACATGGATTGAAAAAAAACCTATCTTATGGAAAAAAATAGACAGAACTCAATTAATTGAAGCATTTATAAAGTCAGGTATTGTTGGCTTGGGTGGCGCAGTATTTCCAGCACATATGAAATTAAGAATACGTCAAACTCAACCAATAAGTACTTTAGTCATTAATGCTGCAGAGTGCGAACCATTCATCACTTGCGATGATATATTAATGAGAGAAAGAGCTGATGAAATTATCCAAGGCGCACTCATTACGCAAACTATCCTTGGGGCAAAAAAGTGTGTAGTTGGTATTGAAAATAATAAAATTGAAGCCTACGAAGCGCTAAAAAAGGCCGCTCAAGAGACATCTATTGAAATCAGAGTGGTACCTACTCTATATCCAAGCGGCGATGCAAAAAGACTCATTTATCTCTTAATGGGTATAGAAACTCCAAATGATAAGCGCTCTACAGATTTGGGTATACAAGTGTTTAATGTAGCTACGGTAGCGGCTATTTATAGATACCTAGAGTTAGGTGAACCATCGATCAGTCGAATTGTAACAATTACAGGAGCTGTCAAAACCCCTCAAAATTTTGAAGTCTTATTTGGAACACCTTTATCAGACTTAATCGATGCTGCGGGAGGCTCTTTGACTAAACAAAAAAAATTCATCATGGGTGGTCCTATGATGGGATTTGATCTACCATCTATTGATGTTCCGGTCACAAAAGCGATGAACTGTGTCATCGAGAGTTCGCCAGAATTATTTCCAGCTCCGAAACCTGTGATGCCTTGTATTCGTTGTGCACGATGTGCAGATGCCTGCCCAGTTAACTTGCAACCTCAAGAACTCTATTGGTTCTCAAAATCTTCTCAACTTGAAAAAGCGAGGGAATACAATTTATTCGATTGTATTGAATGTGGATGCTGTTCTTACGTTTGTCCAAGCAATATTCCGCTTGTACAATTTTATAGGTACGCAAAAAGTGAAATTATTGCTCAGGATAAATCAAAAGAAGCTGCTAATACAGCTAGAGAAAGAAACGAATTTAGACTTGCAAGAATAGAGAGAGAGAAAAAAGAACGTGCTGAGAGACATGCACAAAAAGCTTTAGGAGCTCAAGATAAAGAAGGTCAGGACGAGAAAAAATCAACCATTGCTGCAGCGATGGAACGAGTCAAACAAAACCAACAAGAAAATATAAAAAACTAATATGGAAAATAGATCTCCCTATATTGTTAATGCACCTTCAATTAGCATAATTATGCTTAAGGTCTTGCTCGCCCTCATTCCTGGGATAATCTTATATGTTTATGTGTTTGGTTTAGGCGTCATTATAAATATTCTTTTGGCATCTATTACAGTCGTATTGACTGAAAGTGCAATACTTACCATAAGAAAACTACCTATCAAACCATTTATTCTGGATGGCAGCGGGCTCGTCGCTGCTTGGCTTCTCGCACTTTCTATCCCATCCATTGCACCCTGGTGGATTATTGTCTTAGGTACAATTCTTTGTATTATTTTTGGTAAACATTTATATGGGGGGCTCGGTTACAACTTATTTAATCCAGCTATGGTGGGGTATGCAATCTTACTTATTTCATTTCCATCGATCATGACGCACTGGCAAACACCTTCTAATCTCATGATTGTTGATGCGAGCTGGCTGGATCAAATTAAAGTTATATTTAATAGCAACTTATTATCAAAAAAAACCCTCGATGCAATGACTTCTGCAACCCCTCTTGATTATATTAAAACCCAACTCTCTTTGAATCAACCCTTAGCAATGATACAGCATGACAAAATATTTGGTTTTGTTAGTGGAAGAGGATTAGAGTTAATTAATTTAGGTTACCTAGCTGGCGGTCTTTACATGCTTAAAGAGAAAATTATTTCATGGCATTTACCTGTTGCTTTTTTGACCACCTTATTTTTTTCAGCTTGGCTCTTTAATTTCTTTGCGCCAGACACCTTTGCCTCTCCCCTATTTCACGTTATGAGCGGTGGCAGCATACTCTGCGCTTTCTTTATTATCACTGATCCAGTAAGCGGACCAACAACGCCTAGAGGTAAAATTTATTTTGGTACGGCTATAGCTTTATTAGTTCTTATCATTCGACTTTTCGGTGGCTACCCAGAGGGAATTGCATTTGCAGTGTTGCTTTTAAATATTTGTGTACCGCTCATTGACAGTCTTACTCAACCAAGAATCTTCGGCCATAGATAGACATATGTTTAAAGATCACTTTAAGAAAATGTCAATCACAGCAACAAGTATGATTATCTTTGCATTGACGGCATCAACGGCTCTAAGTATTTTCTACCTCATTACAAAATCTTCTATTGAAGAAAGCGATGCAAAAGCAAAAAGGATTTTTTTAAACCAAGTAATTCCCGCCGATCTATATGAGAACAATCTTGCGAAAGATACTATTTCTATTGAACCAAGTCCTTTTTTAGGAAATAAAAAGAATATTGATGTCTATAGAGCAAAGAAAAATAATCAAGTAATTGCAGTGATTATTGAAGCTGTCGCCCCTGATGGCTATAGCGGTGAAATCAAAACACTCGTGGGGATTGATCAAGACGATAAAATATTAGGTGTAAGAGTAATTTCTCACAAAGAAACCCCTGGCTTGGGAGACTATATTGAAATTGAAAAAAGTCAATGGATTAAAAATTTTAACTTAACGTCTTTGGATAAAGTAAATGAAAAACAATGGGCCGTAAAAAAAGATGGCGGCGACTTTGACTATGTATCTGGGGCAACCATTACGCCGCGAGCAATCGTTAAATCGACATATAAATGTCTTCTTTACACAAAAGAAAATAAAAAAAGGCTATTTGCATCATGAGTGATATTAAAAAAATAGCATTAGATGGATTTTGGAAGCAAAACCCAGGTACAGTTCAACTACTTGGACTATGCCCGACTCTTGCAGTCACAACTTCTGCGATCAATGGCTTTAGCCTTGGGATAGCAACAGCTATTGTAATGGCTGCATCAAACGCATCTGTATCGCCTATTCGTAAATTTATTCCAAGTGAAATTAGAGTACCTATTTTTATTCTTATCATAGCATCACTTGTAACAATCATCGATTTCAGTATTCACGCTTATATTCATCCACTTTATAAAGCTTTAGGCATTTTCATTCCCCTAATTGTTACAAACTGTATTGTATTAGCTCGCGTTGAGTCTTTTGCAGCTAAGAATGAAACAACCCCTTCTTTTTTTGATGGCCTTTTTATGGGTCTTGGTTTAGCTCTGGTGTTAGCACTTCTTGGTGGAATGAGGGAATTTTTTGGTAAAGGTACTTTATTTTCTGGTATTGATCTCATATTCGGCCCCTCAACCAGCAATTTAGTGATTCATTTTTTTAGTGATTACAACGGTTTTCTTTTGGCTATTTTGCCTCCCGGAGCATTTGTTGGCCTTGCTTGCCTCATCGCACTAAAAAACCGTATCGAAACACGTTAGTCTATTTTTAATGAATCCTCAAAAACGATTTAAAATTTTTGAGGTGCTTTCTAAAGCTACGCCGCATCCTACGACGGAGCTCATTTATCAGACGCCATTCCAACTCTTGATCGCAGTTATTTTGTCTGCTCAGGCCACTGATAAATCAGTTAATAAAGCCACTTTGTTACTATTTAATAAGGCGCCTAATGCAAAACAACTCGCTCAAATGGAATTAAGTGACATTGAGACTTGTATAAAAACGATTGGGCTCTATAAAACAAAGGCTAAAAACATACTTGAAACTGCAGAGATTATACATAGCAAATATAAAGGCGAGGTACCTCATGATCGATTCTTACTTGAAGCACTGCCTGGTGTTGGAAGAAAAACAGCCAACGTTATTTTAAATACAATTTTTAATGAGCCAGCGATTGCGGTTGATACGCATATATTTAGAATTTCAAATCGAATAAATATTGCGACAGGTGATAATGTACTTCAAGTAGAAAAAAAATTGATGAAAGTGACACCAAAAGAATTTTTAAAGGATGCACACCATTTATTGATTCTTCATGGGAGGTATGTCTGCACAGCAAGACTTCCAAAATGTAGCAGTTGTGTGATCAATGATTTATGTGAGTATAAGAAAAAATTATTAATTAAAAAGAAGTAAGATTAATCTGTCTTTGAGCCGCTAATTGATTAATCTCTTTTTTTTGATCATCGCTTAGTCTGATCCATTCGGAAATCTCATCTTTACTTCTAAAGCAACCGTCACAAAACTGATGCTCTTTATTAATAGTGCAAATGCCAATACAGGGAGATTCGATCAAAATAATAAACTCTCTTTAATTAGTCTAAAGTGCCGTGACATTGTTTATATTTTTTATTGCTTCCACAAGGACATGGATCATTTCTACCAACTTTAGGAAAAGCATTTTTCGCGTCTTCTTTTTTTCTAGATGATTTTTTAATTTCATCTTTATTTTTTTCATCAATCTCGTTGACTTCAGCCTCATTCTTTATTTTTACAACCATAGTAATACGAGTAACTTCAGTTTTGACTGTATCTAAAAGATATCCAAATAATTCAAATGCTTCTTTTTTATATTCTTGCTTAGGATTTTTTTGCGCATAAGAGCGTAAATGTATGCCTTGTCTTAAATGATCAAGAGATGACAAATGCTCTCTCCAGTGATGATCAATACTTTGTAACATCACTGTTTTTTCAAAATGCCGAATAGTTTCTTTACCAACTAAAGATTCTTTTTCCTGATATTGCTTATTAGCGATGGTAATGACTCTCTCATAAATCTCTTCTATATCAATTTGAGGTTCTTTATCAACCCATACTTTGATAGAAAGATTTAAACCATAATCAGAAACTAAAATTTTCTCCAAAGATGAAATATCCCACATATCTTCCATGCTGCCCAGAGGAATATGTCCTTGCATGAGATCACGAAGAACGTCTGCTCTCATCGCAGCGATTGTTTCTGCCGTTTGATCAGAATCAAGCAATTCATTTCTTTGTTCATAAATTACTTTTCTTTGATCGTTTGCAACATCATCGTATTCAAGCAACTGTTTTCTGATGTCAAAATTACGCCCTTCCACTTTCCTTTGAGCATTTTCAATAGCTTTTGTTACCCATGAATGCTCAATAGCTTCACCTTCTGGCATCTTAAGCTTTTCCATAATAGCTGAGACGCGATCTGATGCAAAAATTCTTAATAATGAATCCTCTAGAGACAAATAAAATCGACTAGATCCTGGATCTCCCTGCCTGCCTGCGCGGCCTCTGAGCTGATTATCCACACGTCTTGATTCGTGTCTTTCAGTGCCAATAATATGAAGCCCACCTGCTTTAACTACCAAACTATTTTGTTCTTTCCATGCGTCTTTAAGCGCTTTAATTTCTTTTTCTTTTTTACTTTCAGTTAATTTGTCGTTTAATTTAATTTCATGAATATCTGTTTCAATACCTCCGCCCAGCACAATATCTGTTCCCCGGCCTGCCATATTAGTTGCGATAGTAATCATGCCTGGACGCCCTGCTTGCGCAATAATATGCGCTTCTTTTTCATGATGTTTTGCATTCAATACTTGATGCTTTAATTTTGCTTTTGTAAGTAACGCAGAAATAAGCTCCGAATTTTCAATTGACGTAGTACCTACCAAAACTGGCTGTTCTATTTTTTGACACGCTTTAATATCTTCAATCACTGCAGCATATCGCTCTTGAGAAGTGCGATACACTTTATCCATCATATCTTTTCTTTGAGTCGTTTTGTGTGGAGGGATAATAATAGTTTCTAATCCGTAAATTTGACTAAATTCATAAGCTTCAGTATCAGCTGTACCTGTCATCCCAGATAACTTTTGATACATCCTAAAATAATTTTGAAATGTAATAGAAGCTAGCGTTTGATTTTCCTTTTGTATTTCAACACCTTCTTTAGCCTCAACAGCCTGATGAATGCCTTCTGACCATCTGCGACCCGGCATCATTCTTCCCGTAAACTCATCAACAATAATAATGCTGTTATCTCGCACCACATAATGCTGGTCTCTATTAAAGAGGTTCCTTGCTTTCAATGAGGCGTTAATATGATGGACAAGTGAAATATTAGTTGCATCATATAAGCTTGATTGTTGAGATAATAATCCTGCTTTGATTAATAGCTGCTCTACATTCTCATGGCCACTTTCTGAAAGAACTACTTGATGTGCTTTTTCATCTACCCAGTAGTCACCATTTTCTTCTTCAGTTTTTTGTCTTAAAAGCTTGGCTACAACCAAATCAATCTTTGTGTAAAGATCGATGTTATCTTCAGCTTGCCCTGAAATAATAAGAGGTGTTCTTGCCTCATCAATTAAGATTGAGTCAACTTCATCAACTAAACCGTAATGTAATTTTCTCTGAACACGCTCTTCTTTAGCGAAGATCATGTTATCTCTTAAATAATCAAAACCAAATTCATTATTAGTGCCGTAAGTGATATCAGCTTGATAAGCTTTTTTCTTCTCCTCACTTGAAATGCTAGACAAATTAATACCAACTTCTAGGCCTAAGAATCTATATATTTGACCCATCCACTCCGCATCTCGTTTTGCAAGATAATCATTGACTGTAATAACGTGAACACCTTTACCTTCAAGGGCATTAAGGTATGTAGGTAATGTAGCAACAAGTGTCTTACCTTCACCTGTCCGCATTTCTGAAATTTTTCCATCATGAAGGGCCATGCCGCCCATAAGTTGCACATCAAAATGGCGCATTTCTAATACACGACAACTCGCTTCTCTTACGACAGCAAAAGCCTCAACAAGCAAATCATCAAGTTTTTGTCCTTCACTAATACGTTTTTTAAATTCTGAAGTTTTAGTCTTTAGAGCGGTGTCACTCAGTTTTTTAATTGCTTCTTCTAACGAATTTATTTGCTGAACTTTTTTACCATACTCTTTAAGGAGTCGATCGTTTCTGCTTCCAAATAAATTCTTAACAATAGTCTTTAACATAATATGAATATTCTTAATCGAGATAGTTTGAAATAATTAATATTGAAGATACTTGCGAGGATCTAAAGACTCACCATTCATTCTAATTTCATAATGAAGATGTGGCCCTGTCGATCTTCCAGTATTGCCTACTAGCGCAATAACTTGATTCTTTTTAATACGCTCACCTTCTTTCACTAATAATTTAGATGCATGTGCATATCGTGTTTCAAGTCCAGACCCATGAGAAATACGAACCATATTGCCATATTCAGGCGTTACCTCTGCTGATATTACAATACCCGCTGCAGTTGCCTTAATAGGTTGGCCAACATCTGCGCTAAAGTCTAATCCTTCATGAAACGCCCTTACACCTAAAAAAGGATCCACCCTCCAGCCATAACTTGATGAATTGAAAGGCACATTGACAGGGGAGGCATTAGGTAAAGTGTCTTTAAAAACACTTTGTTTTAGATAAAAAGCTTCTAAATTATTGTAGTACTCTTCGTGTTTTTCAATATCAAGTGTTAGCTTATCAATAAATGATTGAAGTTCAGTCTCAGAAAAATTCTTTTCAGGGACGAGGGGTCCGCCCTGGCCAGATGATTTTATTGGAGCCGGCTTAGGCATTTTTTCATTTGTTTTTAATTTCTCTTTAGTAAAATCTTGAAGTCTCTGAGCTTGATTATCTATACGTATTAAACGCGCTTGAAGTTCGCCAATTTGGGTTGCATAAACATCTAAATTTTTCTGAAAACTCCCTAAATTAAGATCAAGTTTAAGGTTGATTAATGATTTCTTTACTTCAATACCGCCGTTATATTTCGAATCAAGCCAGTTAATACCTTGAATAAGCGCAATAAAAAGCAAAAAGATTATGGTAACAAAAGTTACTACATGGATACTTTTTGGCTTTGATGTACTATTTGTAACAAAGATAATTCGCATTGAAGTCTAAATTTAGCTTAAATAATAGATAATTATAACTTATGAAGCCCGTGAACAAGCTTTTGGAAAGTGAAGTATTTTCCTTAATTAGAGAGAAAAATCGCTCTATTTCTAGCTATCAAAAGCTATGGTCTATCAAGGCCCCAACCAAACTAGTCCCTTTAACTCATATCGGTGGGATTCGAGACGATATTTTGACCGTCTATGTTGAAAATAGTGGCATTGCCAGCAAATTAAAGTTTATTGAATCTTCACTTCTGAAGGAATTAAATAAGAGTATTCAAAAAGAAATACCTTATGCAAATCCAATTAAATCTTTAAAAATAAAATTGGTGGTTAAAAATTCTAAAGTGATGCCGCCCCGATCTAAAAGCTTTCCTGCTCAAGCTAAATCAGCTTTCGAAAATCTTCTCAGCAGTCTAGAGGATTCACCTCTAAGACATCGTCTCATTAAACTCATTAAACATCATGCAAATTTTGACTGAAGCAGTCATACTCTTACTCGCTGGAAGCTTTGTTGGCGCTCTATCTGGGCTTCTCGGGATTGGCGGCGGCCTTATGATTGTGCCTCTTCTAACTTATCTCTTAATTCATTTTCATCAAGTTGCCTTTGATCAAGCAATGCTTATGGCTATTGGAACTTCTCTTGCTGCAATTATTTTTATAGGGGGAGTATCGAGTTTTTTTCATACAAAACGGAACAATATGAGCTGGTCAACGGCAACACATTACATCCCAGGTGTTTTTTTGGGTGCTTTGGCTACGGCTTTTATCATCCCTCATTTAAATATTACATTTATTAAGCACGCTTTTATTGTCTACACTTTTATTGCCGCCTATGAAATATTCAAGTCACCTAAAATCAAAAGTGCAGTTCAACTGCCTTCCTTTATTTTTGCTAATCTTTATGGATTCACTATAAGCTCTATCTCCACCATTATTGGCATTGGAGGAGGCACTATGTTTGTGCCTTATTTTATTTATCACAAAGTTAATCCTAGGCTTGCTATCGGACTCTCGAGCTCGCTAGGCGTATTTATTGGACTGGGCGCTTCATTTGGATTTATAAAAAATGGCTTATATGTTAGCCAACTACCTCAATTCAGTATCGGCTACATCTATTTACCCGGTCTTATATTTATAGTGGCTTCAAGTCTTATTTTTGTGCGGCTAGCAACAAAATGGATACATCAAATTTCTATTTCATCATTAAAAAAAATATTCGCCTGCCTATTAATTTTAATAGGCTTGTCAATGCTTTTCGCAGGCTAATCTGTAATTAAAATTTTAAGTTTAGTAGTGACAAAGCTATTGAATGTGATAATTTAACATATAGGTTTTTCATTTTAAGATTTCCAAAATTTAGGAGTATGTATGTCAGAACTTAACCTTATTATTGGCGCAGCACTTTTAGCAATTATTTATGGTGCAGTTATGAGCGCATGGATATTTAAATTGCCCGCTGGCAACTCAAAAATGCAGGCAATCGCCCTCGCTATTCAAGAGGGCGCCAAAGCTTATCTTGCAAGACAATATAAAGCGATATCAATTGTAGGTGTTGTTTTAACAATTCTGATTGGTATTTTTATTTCCAAAGATACAGCATTAGGCTTTGTCATTGGCGCACTTCTTTCTGGCGCTTGCGGATTCATTGGTATGAATGTTTCTGTTAAATCAAATGTGAGAACAGCACAAGCTGCCACAAAAGGCATTGTGCCAGCCCTTGATGTCGCCTTTAAAGGTGGCGCTATTACGGGATTATTAGTGGTCGGACTTGGTCTTCTTGGTGTTACAGGTTTTTATATGTACTTAGGTGGCGCTGAAGCAACTAATTTAAATCCTCTTATTGGACTCGCTTTTGGTTCTTCACTCATCTCAATTTTTGCGCGTTTAGGCGGCGGTATCTTTACTAAAGGTGCAGACGTAGGCGCTGACTTAGTTGGTAAAGTTGAAGCAGGTATTCCGGAAGATGATCCAAGAAATCCAGCTGTAATTGCAGATAACGTCGGTGATAATGTAGGTGACTGTGCAGGTATGGCAGCAGATTTATTCGAAACTTATGCGGTAACCTTAATTGCAACCATGGTCCTTGGTGGTCTTATGATCACTAATAATGGTGCAAGTGGAATTATGTACCCTCTTCTTTTAGGTGCAGCTTCTATCGTGACATCGATTGTAGGATGTTTTTTTGTAAGAGCGACGCCTAAAATGAAAAATGTTATGCCGGCTTTATATAAAGGTCTTATCGTAGCCGGTGTGCTTTCACTTGTAGCTTTCTACTATGTCACAAACTTTGTTTTCCCTGAGGGTGTTTCTATTCAGAATGTAAATGTATCTTCAATGGCTTTATTCCAAGCATGTATCGTAGGCTTGGTATTAACAGCAGCTTTGGTATGGATTACAGAGTACTACACAGGCACCGATTACGAACCTGTGAGACATGTAGCGCGTGCTTCGAAAACAGGTCACGCCACAAATATTATTGCGGGGATTGGTATCTCAATGAAATCTACCGCGCTTCCTGTTATCTCTGTTTGTATTGCAATCTTTGTATCCCATCATCTCGCAGGTCTCTACGGTGTCGCCGTTGCAGCAACATCAATGCTAAGTATGGCCGGTATTGTTGTAGCATTAGACGCATACGGTCCAATTACCGATAATGCAGGTGGCATTGCAGAGATGGCTGGATTACCTAAAAGTGTTCGTGATGTAACAGATCCATTAGATGCTGTTGGTAACACTACTAAAGCAGTGACTAAAGGTTATGCGATTGGATCAGCTGGTCTTGCAGCCCTTGTTCTTTTTGCAGACTACACACACAAATTAGAATCTGTAGGTATTGCAACCACATTTGATTTGAGTGATCCATTTGTGATTATTGGATTAATTATTGGTGGTCTTATTCCTTACCTTTTTGCTGCGATGGCAATGGAAGCAGTTGGAAGAGCTGCGGGTGCGGTTGTAGAAGAAGTAAGACGACAATTCAAAACTATTAAAGGCATCATGACCGGAAAAGGAAAGCCTAACTACGCTAGAGCTGTAGATATGTTAACCACAGCTGCTATTAAAGAAATGATTGTTCCTTCATTACTTCCTGTAGCTGTTCCTATCGGTGTAGGATTGTCTTTAGGGCCTAAAGCTTTAGGTGGTCTTCTTATGGGTACCATTGTGACAGGATTATTTGTAGCAATCTCAATGTGTACGGGGGGAGGTGCTTGGGACAATGCGAAAAAATATATTGAAGATGGCAATCACGGTGGTAAAGGTTCAGAAGCTCATAAAGCAGCTGTAACCGGTGATACCGTAGGTGATCCTTATAAAGATACTGCAGGCCCTGCGATTAACCCACTCATAAAAATTATTAACATTGTGGCTCTTCTCATCGTGCCGCTTCTTTAATTTTGATGCAAAAAAGGCGCCTTATAGGCGCCTTTTTTATTTAATTATTTTTTATATCGTGACCTGTAAGCTTTTGAAAAACCTCTAAATATTTTTGACTTGTTTTTGTAATCACATCCAATGGTAAAGAGGGGGGCGGGGGTGTTTTATTCCATCCACTGCTTTCTAACCAATCTCTAATAAATTGCTTATCAAAGCTCGGCTGAGCACTACCTTCGCGATATTGATCCAAAGGCCAAAAACGAGAAGAGTCCGGCGTTAATATTTCATCAATCAGCACTAAATTATTATTGTCATCTAAACCGAATTCGAATTTAGTATCTGCAATAATAATACCTTTTGTAAGTGCGAATGCAGAAGCTTCCTGATATAACTTAATACTAATTTCTTTAATACGTGATGCAATTTCTTTGCCAACGCGAATCTCACATTCTTCATATGAAATGTTTTCATCGTGTTGCCCAACTGCTTCTTTACTGGAAGGAGTAAAAATAGGGTCATGTAACTTTGCAGATTCTTTTAAACTTTGTGGAAGTTTTATGCCGCATACAGCTTGAGTTTTTTGATAATCTTTCCAGCCACTGCCTGACAAATAACCTCGCACAATAGCTTCGATAGGAAGCGCTCTTAATTTGCGTGCCACAATAGCGCGATTTTTGACCTGGGCTACTTCGTTTTCAGACACGACAGTTTCAGGCGCAATGTTTGATAAATGATTTGCAACCACATAAGAAAGTTTTTGAAACCAGAAATCAGCCATTTGTGTAAGAACAAATCCTTTATAGGGAATAGGCTCATTCATCACGACATCAAATGCTGATAATCGGTCTGTCGTTACGATCAACAGATGTTTTTCATCAAACCCATATATATCCCTCACTTTACCTTTATGCAGTAAAGGGAGGCTTTTGATAGATGTTTCTGTTAACTGCGTGTGAGTCAATTAAAATCTTCTTTCTAAAATTTCAATTGCAGGCAGTTTTTTTCCTTCTGCAAACCCTAAAAATGCTCCGCCTGCAGTTGAAATATATGAGATATCTTTTGCAACATTAAATTTTTCTATCGCAGCAATCGTATCACCGCCCCCTGCAAGAGAAAATGCTTCAGAATTTGCAATCGCATGCGTCATCGTCTCAGTGCCCTTTGCAAATTGATCAAATTCAAATACCCCTACAGGGCCATTCCATATAATGGTTTTAGCGCTATGAATACATTTTACGATTTCATTTACTGAATTTTCACCTAGATCAAATATCATGTCATCTTTATCAACATCATTAATATTTTTTGTAATAGCCGCTTCATTGATGTCAAACTTTTTACCACAAACAACATCTGAGATAACTGGCAACGAAGCACCACGTTTTTCTAGTTTATCAATTATTTTTCTAGCTGCAGGTACAAGATCCGCTTCAAACATGGAGCTACCGATTTCAAACCCCATAGCTTTGATAAAAGTATTTGCAATACCGCCACCCACAATAAGCTGATCTACTTTGTCAGACAAGGTATCTAATATACTTAATTTTGAAAAGACTTTACTTCCGCCTACAATGGCAATCATAGGTCTAGAAGGCTCTAATAATGCCTTTTCAAGCGCTTCGAGTTCAGCGACAAATAAAATGCCTGCACACGCAATCTCTGCATATTGTGCAATACCGTATGTAGAAGCTTCTTTACGATGAGCTGTCCCAAATGCATCCATAACAAAAATATCGGTCAGTGAGGCATATTTTTTTGCTAATACCTCATCATTTTTTTTCTCGCCCAAATTAAATCTACAATTTTCTAAGACCGTTAATTGGCCAGGCGAAATATCAAAAGAAGAATTAACCCAATCCGAAACAAGATGGACTGGATACTTAAGATGGCTTTCTATGAAATCAACTACCAGCTTTAGTGAATCGTCACTGCTATATTTCCCCTCTTCAGGTCTGCCTAAGTGAGATGTGACCATCACACTAGCGCCTTTTTGAAGAGCAAATTCGATAGTAGGAATGGAGGCTAGAATTCTTTTAGGTGAAGTAATTTTTCCATTCTGGATGGGGACATTAAGATCTGAGCGAATAAAAACTCTTTTACCTCTAAGATCTAAATCAACAAGTCTTTTAATTTTCATTAAAGAACTATTTATTTGGCTGACATCATAGCAATAGCTGTATCAATCATACGACAGCTAAAGCCCCATTCATTGTCATACCAACCAAAAACTTTCACAAGTAACCCATCTTCACTTACTCTAGTTAAGTTGGCATCAAAGTATGAGGAAGCTTCGGTGTGATTGAAATCAACTGACACCAATGGTTCTTCGTTGTAAATTAATATGCCTTTTAAACTTCCTTGATCAGCCGCCTCTTTTATAATGCGATTCACTTCATCTTTCGATGTCGCTTTTTTTGGTGTAAAAGTCAGCTCAACCAATGAAACATTTAATGTTGGAACACGAATAGCGATCCCATCTATTTTGCCCTTCAATTCAGGTATAACTAAACCCACAGCATTTGCTGCACCTGTTTTTGTTGGAATCATCGAAGTCGTTGCAGAGCGGGCTCTTCTTGGATCTTTATGTTGATTGTCATTTAAGTATTGGTCTTTTGTATATGAATGAATTGTTGTCATAAGGCCTGTAACAATTCCTAATTTATCATGCAAGGGCTTGACCATTGGAGCCAATCCATTAGTCGTGCATGAAGTATTTGAAACGACTATATCAGTTGCTTTTAAAACTTGATGATTGACGCCAAACACGATAGTTGCATCTACATCTTTATCACCAGGTGCAGAAATCAGTACTTTTTTAGCACCTTGATTCACATGCACGATTGATTTTTCTTTGCTCGTAAAAGCGCCGGTACATTCCATGACAACATCTATATTTAATTTATCCCAAGGCAATTCTTCTGGGTTTCTTGTGGTGAAAAATTTAATCACATCTCCATTAATAATCATTTCATGATCGTTTGTTTTGATGTCGGCATTAAATTTGCCATGCGCACTATCATATTTTAATAAATGGGCATTAGAAGCTGCATCGCCATGACTTGAATTAATAGCAACTACTTTAATATCTTTACGATTTAATTCATAAATCGCTCTTAATATTAAACGGCCTATTCTTCCAAACCCTGTGATTGCTATATTGATTGCCATAAAATTTCCTTAGTAAAAAATAAGGCATCTCAAATTTGAGATGCCTTATTCAACTTACTCAATAATGATTACAGAATTGATTTGACAGTTGAAACCACATTTTCAACAGTAAATCCAAAATGTTTGAATAAAGCGCCACCAGGAGCTGATTCACCGAATATATCAATACCTACTGCTGCACCATCTAGACCAATATATTTTCTCCAGAAATCGGTTACACCTGCTTCAATTGATACACGTTTCACACCCGGGGTTAATACGCTATCTTGATAAGCTTGATCTTGTCGATCAAACACATTCGTTGATGGCATAGAAACTACACGCGCTTTAATATTTTGCTCTTTTAATGCGGCTTGAGATTTCAATGCAAGATCCACTTCTGATCCCGTTGCAATCAGAATGACATCAGCTTTACCACCTTCTGCCTCTGCTAATACATAAGCACCTTTGCGAATTAAATCAATTTGCGCATCAGTTCTTTTCGTAAATGAAGTATTTTGACGACTTAAAACCAAACTGGTTGGGTTATGAATACTTTCCACAGCAACTACCCATGCTACTGCAGTTTCAGTTGAGTCTGCTGGTCTCCATACATCCATTCTTGGAATATAACGAAGGCCTGCGGTAGTTTCGATAGGTTGATGCGTTGGACCATCTTCGCCTTGACCAATTGAGTCATGAGTTAGCACATAAATGACTCTTTGTTTCATAAGTGCTGCCATTCTCATACCGTTCTTCATATAATCCGTGAACATATGGAATGTACCTCCAAATGGAAGGACGCCACCATGAAGGGCCATACCATTCATAATTGCAGCCATACCAAATTCACGAACACCATAAGAAATATAGTTACCAGATGCCTTGCCGCTAACGTGCTGAAATGATGAGCAGCTTGTTAAGTTAGATCCAGTTAAGTCTGCTGAACCACCGACAAATTCGGGCAAGATTTGTGCAAGGGCTGTAATAGCATTTTGCGAGGCTTTACGTGTAGCTAGAACTTCAGCTTTTTCATTGACTGATTTAATCATCGCATCTGTTGATGATTTCCAGTTTTTTGGAAGGTCGCCTTTCATGCGACGTTTAAATTCAGCTGCTAAATCTGGGAATTCTTTTTCGTATGCTGCAAACTTGTCGTTCCATGCTGCTTCAGCTTTAGCGCCTCTATCTATGGCATTCCATCCTGCGTATATATCTTCAGGAATCACAAATGGATCATACTTCCAACCAATGGCTTCTCTTGTAGCAGCAACTTCAGCATCCCCTAGTGCTGATCCATGGCAATCATGCGATCCAGATTTGTTAGGTGAGCCTTTACCAATAATCGTTTTACAGCAAATTAATGATGGTTTATCTGTAACTTTTTTTGCTGCCTCAACCGCTTCATTAATAGCTTCAAAATCATGGCCATCGACGTTAGGAATTACATGCCAGCCGTATGACTCAAAACGTTTAGCTGTGTCATCTGTATACCAACCTTCGATATGACCATCAATAGAAATACCGTTGTCATCCCAGAAAGCAATTAAATTACCAAGACCCCATGTGCCTGCAAGCGCACAAGCCTCATGAGACACACCTTCCATCATACAACCGTCACCTAAGAATACATATGTATGGTGATCTACGATTTTATGATTAGGTTTATTAAATTGATTGGCGAGTAATTTTTCAGCCATTGCAAAACCTACGGCATTACTAATACCTTGACCGAGAGGGCCTGTCGTTGTCTCAACACCTGGCGCATAACCATATTCGGGGTGGCCTGCACATTTAGAATGAAGTTGACGGAATGTTTTGATTTCATCCATCGGTAAGTCGTAACCTGTGAGGTGAAGCAATGAATAAATCAACATGGATCCATGGCCATTCGAGAGAATAAAGCGATCACGATTAGCCCAATTTGGATTATTAGGGTTATGTTGTAAATGATGGTTCCATAAAATCTCAGCAATTTCAGCCATACCCATAGGCGCACCAGGATGTCCTGAGTTTGCTTTTTGAACTGCATCCATTGATAAGGCGCGAATTGCATTAGCTAAATCTTGACGTGTTGCCATTATTGCCTCCCAAAATTGACTGCACGACAAATATTTTTTAAATATTTGCGTACCAAATCTAAAGTTTAATAATTGATGTTATTTTCACCTAAATTATTGCTTAAATAGCCCTTTTCAGCAAGGCGAATAGGGTCTTTTTGCTTCTTAATTATTCGCTCTAGATGCTTTTCATTCTCGCCATTTAATAGAGCATCCAATACTTGATTTTTGTTCGATTGGGCCTGATTGTGTTTCAGCGATAAGTTTCATTGCCTCATATAAATCTCGCGTATTATCGGGTGGTGGATCTCCCCGACCTGTTGCGTCAAAACGACCCCGATATTGCAATGCTAGATTTCGATTAAAGCCAAAAAAATCAGGGGTACAAATAGCGTTATATGCTTTTGCAATTTCCTGAGTTTCATCAATCACATAAGGAAATGAAAAATGAAACTCATGTGCGATGCGCTTCATATTTTCAAAGGAGTCCTCAGGATAATTTAAAGGATCATTGCTCTGAATCGCGATCGTTTCAATACCCAAATCTTTAAGCGCTCGAACATCATGAACAAGTCTTGGTAAAATCGCTTTCACATATGGGCAGTGGTTACATATAAACATCACAAGTAAACCATTCTCCCCTTTTGATTTTTCTAAAGTCCAATTGGCGTCATCGACGCCTTGCAAATGATAATCAACGGCTTTCCAACCAAAATCACAAAGCGGAGTATTTAAACTAACCATGTTTTATGCCTTAATATAGCTTACCTATTAGATAGAATTAACTATGGAAGAAAATCGATTTTACCACTCGAAAAACCTAGAACTCAAAGATATCGTTGAGTTGGAAGCACAAACGCATATTCACGCTACAAAAGTTTTAAGATTAAAAGTGGGCGATCAATTTGCTCTTTTTAATGGAGATGGTTTTGATTATGTGGCAAAAGTGATTGAGATTTCGAAACATAAAACAACCGTTGAAATTATCAATCAATATGAAGTCAATCATGAATCACCCCTTAAGATAACATTAGCCCAAGGTCTCGCTGCTGGAGATAAAATGGACTGGATTATTCAAAAAGCCGTTGAGCTTGGCGTTCATACTATCCAACCCTTATTAACGGAACGATCCATCATTAAATTGGATCGGGAAAGAGCAGATAAAAAACTTGAGCACTGGAAAACTGTCGTTATCTCGGCATGTGAACAAACTGGCAGAAGCACTATCCCGGATGTATTAAGTCCCATCCAGTTAAATTACTGGCTAAGTGAAGAAACCCTTAAAACAGATACCTTAAAATTAATCCTTACACCATCAAAAGCCCAAAATATAAACCAGTTAGATAAACCATCTAATTCGATTGTATTTATGGTGGGGTCGGAAGGTGGCTTCTCGGAAAAAGAAATGGCCTTAGCTTTAAATCAATCCTTTATCCCTGTGAATTTTGGTCAAAGAATATTAAGAACTGAAACAGCTTCTATCGTTGCTTTATCTATTTTGCAAAACTTATGGGGTGATTTTGCATAAAACGCAAAAATTCTAGTTTTTTTGTAAAAAATACATGTAAAATATGTATTTTAAGCAAATTATTACCCTATGTCACTTGGCGAAGCAATCAGAAAAAGAAGAAAGTCTTTGGGGCTCACCCTTCAAGTATTAGCAGAAAAAATTGCGAGCGACCCTGGCAATCTCTCTAGAATTGAAAGAGGCGCCCAAAATGTCAGTGAAGCGCAACTACTCAAAATATGTGAAGCCCTCAATTGTGCACCCTCTAGTCTTTTTCAAAATAAGACTTCACCTAACCTCATTCAAAAATTAGATAGCCAAACATTTGCAAGATGGTTTAGGTTGGCAGCCCCCTATATCAACACATTTAGCAATAAAACATTTGTCATTGCTTTTGGAGGCGAACTTCTCGATGAGGATCAATTTACGGCACTCTCTCACGACATCAATTTATTGACCTGCTTGAATGTCAAAATAGTGCTCGTCCATGGCGCGAGACCTCAAATCGATCAAAAGCTTAAGGAGAAAAAAATCTCCACGCAGCTTGTGCGAAATGTTCGCGTAACTGATGATTTGACCATGGAGGCTGTGAAAGAGGCCAATGGTCTCATTAAAATTAATATTGAATCCACACTTTCTTCTAGCCTTTTAAATTCTCCCATGGCAGGAAGTGACATTAAAGTGTCCAGCGGAAACTTTATAACGGCAAAACCTTTAGGCGTAATCGAAGGCATCGATATGCAACATACTGGGGAAGTCAGAAAAATTGATAGTGCTGCGATTAAGAAAAAATTAGATAACAAAGAGTTAGTTGTCATATCTCCTATCGGATATTCACCGACAGGCGAAGTGTTTAATCTCACCATGGAAGATGTCGCTCTCAAAACATCGATCGCACTAGAAGCTGATAAATTGATTCTTCTTATAGATTCTGATGGTATTTTTAATTTAAGAAATGAGTTGCTGCACGAAATGACTTTAGAAAAAGCTATCAATCTCTATAAAAGTATTGCAAAAAATAATCCAAAAAAACATGAACTCATCAACATTAATTCAAATGAGCTGGATCTTCTTGAAATTGCCATCAAAGCATCCGAAGCCGGTATTCATAAAATTCATTTAATTAATCGACATATCGATGGAGCTATTCTTCAAGAATTATTTACGGACGAGGGGGTTGGCACTGTAATTACAGAAAAAGCTCTCGATACAATTAGACAGGCGAATCATAATGATGTGAAAAGCATTCACAGACTCACCAATCCGCAAGAGGCGGGAGGCTATCTCATTAAAAGGGGTAAAGAACGAATTGATCATGATATCAATAATTTTTTTGTGATTGAGCATGATAAAAAAATTATCGGTTGTGCCGCTTTATACCCTTACACCGATCATATTGAATTTGCATGTTTCGCAATTAATAAAAACTATCAATCAAAAGGATTTGGTTCAAAGCTTTATAATTATTGTGAAGAAATGGCACGAGAAAAAAGTTATAAATATTTATTTGCGCTTACTACAAGAACTGAACACTGGTTTATCGAAAAAGGCTTTAAAGAAGAGAATATCCAAAAACTTCCTAAAAAAAGATTAGAGTCTTACCTGCCGGAAAGAAATTCAAAATTTTTTATTAAAAAGCTTTAAAATCTTAAAAAAACTATGGGTACAAAAATGAGTCAAGACATTAAGCCTGATCACAAAGCCAAAATATTAAGCGAAGCTTTGCCTTATATTAAAAAGTTCTTTGGAAAAACTATTGTCATTAAATATGGTGGCAATGCCATGGTGGACGAAAATCTAAAGCAATCATTTGCAAGCGATGTCGTACTTTTAAAATTAGTTGGCATGAACCCAGTCGTCGTTCATGGTGGTGGCCCTCAAATTGACGAACACCTTGATAAACTTGGTAAAAAAGGTGAGTTTATACAAGGTATGAGAGTCACAGATAACGAAACGATGGATATTGTAGAGATGGTTCTCGGAGGACAAGTTAATAAAGAAATTGTGAATCTCATTAATAGGCATGGTGGAAAGGCTGTGGGCCTGACTGGTCAAGATGGAAATTTTATTCATGCCAAAAAACTTGTCGTCCAAAATGATGCAGACCCAAAAAAAACAATAGATCTAGGTCACGTAGGAGAGATTGCATCAATCAACCCGAGCATCATTAATTTTCTAGATGAAGGTGATTTCATTCCAGTGATTGCACCAATAGGTGTGGGTGCAAATGGTGAAACCTACAATATCAATGCGGACCTTGTTGCTGGAAAATTATCCGAAGTATTGAGTGCAGAAAAATTAATCTTACTCACCAATACACCTGGCGTTCTGGATAAAAAAGGTTCACTAATGACTGGATTAACGCCAAATGAAATTGATAAACTTGTCGAAGATGGGACTTTATCAGGCGGCATGCTGCCTAAAATAAGTTCAGCGCTTGATGCTGCAAGAAGTGGGGTCAAGAGCGTCCATATTATTGATGGGAGAGTGCAGCATGCACTTTTATTAGAAGTACTAACCAACGAGGGTGTAGGCACTTTAATTAAGGCAAAATAATTGTCCAAAATTTGGATTTTTGATTTAGACGATACACTGCACGACGCAAGCTCCAAAATATTTCCAAGTATCAATCAATCAATGACTGGCTATGTCAGTCAGAAACTTCAAATTAGCCACCGAGATGCGCATGATCTACGCGATCAATATTGGAAAGTGTATGGCGCAACTTTAAAAGGATTAATGGAAAATCACGGTGTTGACCCAAAAGAATTTTTACTTAATACACACGATGCAGAAGAGCTTTCAAAATTTGTGAAACAATCTCATGCCTTAGAAAATACATTAAAAAAAATCAAAGGGCAAAAAATTATTTTTACAAACGCACCGTTTCACTACGCAATTGCAATTATAAAATCACTTAATATTCAAAAATATTTTTCTGCAGTTTATAGTATTGAATCAACTCGATACAATCCTAAGCCATCAATTTATGCATTCAGAAAAATCTTAAGACAACTTGGAAAAAAAGCACATCAATGCGTCATGGTCGAAGATGATCTTGCTAATTTAAAAATCGCTTACAGGATTGGTATGCGAACAATTCTAGTATCCAAGCAAAATAAAAAAACAATTTTTGTAGGGAAACGCATTACAAAAATTACCCAATTAATTTAAGGGAGCTAGATAAGTTTTGTTGTTAGGTTAAGACGAGCCTCATATATCGCATCCTTAATATCTAAGCCCCGCTTATTCTGACTAATTGAACTCAGATTTAACTTATTAAGATGCTTTAGATACTTATTCAAAGATTTCAAAGTGATTGAAGCTGCCTTTAATTGAGCTGGCTGGCTACAAATAAAAGCTTCGAAAATTTTCATCACATCTAAAAGAGTATCTGGGCTTCTAAATAAATCCATTTTATAAATCAAATCTAGAATTTGGCGAGGTTTAAGTTTTTTAAATTGCTTTAGATCTGATAAATTGGATATTGTCTTTTTAGTTAATTTTTTTACTTCATTTGGCACAGATAACTTTGTATAAATTTCTTCTTGAAGTTTGCTATTCGTTTTTAAAGGGTAAAGATACATAAAAAATAAAGCTGCTTTCACTTCTGGAGAATACTTTGCTTTGAGAGCATATTCAAAACTCTTCCTTATAGAATGTTTATGTTTAACATAATTCATTTCTGGTAAGAGTAATTGAAGCGCGCCACATTTATGAAGAACCTCGAACATTAAATAAGATTTTTTTTCAGAAAATCCAACAAATAGCTCATGCCAAATTCTTTCTGATGCCACAGCTTCTATTTCTTTATTTTTTACAATTTGCTTAAGAATCGCTGCTGTCTTGGGATGGATTTTAAATTGATAAAATCGAGCAGAAAATCGAGCTATACGTAATACACGAATAGGGTCTTCTACAAAAGCAGCGCTCACATGACGTAAAACTTTATTTTTAATATCCTCAATGCCATGAAAGGGATCAATAAACTGGCCTTTTGCATCCTTTGCAATAGCATTTATGGTCAAATCTCTGCGTTTTAAATCTTCCTCTAAAGTCACTTCTTTTGACGCATAGACTTTAAAGCCCTTATATCCTTTTGAAACTTTGCGCTCTATTCTCGCTAACGCATATTCATGATGTGTTTTGGGATGTAAAAAAACTGGAAAATCTTTACCTACAGGTTTATAGCCCAACTTAATCATTTCCTCAAAAGTCGATCCTACAACCACATAGTCTTTATCTTTAACCGATAAGCCCATAATCTGGTCACGAACAGCACCACCCACAAGATAGATTTTCATTTATCGACCAGATTTACTTCTATAAAAATTATATTTAGCCCGAACAGGTAATCTATTTTTTTTAGTTTCCAGATAATGCTCCAAACGCAGCATAGGGTAACGATATGGTATTGCATATTGAACATCTACAACATTATCAACTTGCATAGATCTCCAATTGTCTCGAGTCAATATTTTAATTGGCAAGATTTCCATGCTTAATGCAAATAAATACGAAAGTGATTTATTAAGAGGAATAATAATGCGCTGAAGTTTTTCAGACTTAATAATTAGTTTAATAATTTCTTTAAGTGAATAAATGTCAGGGCCGCCTAATTCATAAACTTTTCCGTATGTTTTTTTATCCCAAAGACTCTTGGTAAGGGTTTTTGAAATATCCTCAATAAATATAGGTTGAAATTTTGATTGAGGTGATAATAAGACTATGAGCGGTAACCATTTCACAAGCAGTTTAAACATATTAATAAAATTATCTTTGGTACCAAAAATAATAGAAGGTCTTAATATAGTTAAGAAAAGATCTTTTTGCTTAAGTAATGCAGCCTCTCCAAATATTTTAGATTTGAGATATAAACTAGGGGCATTTATGCTAGCGCCCAAAGCGCTCACATGTATAAGCCTTTTAATACCCAACTCTTTCATGATTTTAGATAAATCGCTTGGCCAAAGATGGTGAATCTTATCAAAAGAATTTTTTTTAGATTGATGCAGAATCCCTATCAGATTGATGACAACATCTGTATTTTTTAAATCTTTTTTTACTTGTGTGAGGTCATCAAGATTAAAGTCAAATATTTGAATATTTGGATTTACTGTCCAGAATTTAATTTTTTCTTTATTTCGTGAAAATAATTTTAGACGGTAATTAGATTGATTTAGCGCTAAGACAATACTAGAGCCTAAAAAGCCCGAAGCCCCAAAAATAGCAATTGTTTTTTTTGATTGAGCCACTTTGATGTTAAAGCAGTCTTATTATAAATATAAGAATCAGAATTAAAGTAATATTAGTTGTAATTTTTAGATACCTTATATATTTTTTATTTTTTGTATTTAGATATAGAAAAGTAAATGCCACTAATATCGCAAGCATTAAAAATATACAAAATCTCAAAATATTCATTGGTATGCTCCTACTATTGCTTGATTTAAAATTGCACTTCTCGAATTAATATAGCGTGTTGCCAAATTTGATGTCTTAGGATCTTTACTATCTAAAGTAGTGAGACTCCAGCTTTTTGTATTTGAAAGCAATGCAAGCAATAATTTATTATTTAATTCATGGCCTGATTTATAAGCTTTAAAATTACCTATGATTGAATAGCCCAACATATAAAGATCGCCGACGGCATCAAGAATTTTATGACGAACAAATTCGTCTTTGTAGCGCAGTCCATCCATATTAATAATTTTATATTCATCTAAAACAATCGCATTATCAAGCGATCCACCTCTAGCTAGTCCATTTGATCTTAAATATTCAACCTCTTGCATAAATCCGAACGTGCGCGCACGACTAATTTCTGTAATATAGGATTCATCATAAAAATCTAGGGCAACTTTATTTGTGGCCTCATCAAATACTGGATGAAGAAAGTCAATTGTGAAATCAACTTTAAATCCTTCGTAAGGCTCGAATCTTGCCCATTTATCTTTATCTTTAACTTCTATGACATCATTTATCAATACAAATTTTTTCGGGGCATCTTGTTCTTTAATTTGGGCAGTTTGAAGTAAATAAATGAAGGGGATAGAACTTCCATCCATAATTGGCACTTCTGAACCATTTAATTCAATCATAATATTATCGATACCTGTAGCAGATAATGCTGACATTAAATGCTCGATGGTCGCCACCCGTGAAGCATCTTTCCCAATAGCCGAGCACATCTTGGTATCTTTAACCGCGTCAGGGCTTACTTTAACTTCGTGACTTTTCTTTTGATCCACTCTTCGAAAAACAATGCCTTGGTCGATTTCAGCAGGCTTGAGTGTCATTGTAACTTTCTCGCCATTGTGAAGACCTACGCCGGAAGTCGTCACAACTTTTTGAATAGTTCTCTGTTTGACCATTAAATACTTATTCGCCTTTTTTTCTTAAGAATGCAGGAATATCATATTCTTCCATACCTGACATTTTCATAATTTCAACTTGAGCTCTATTCTCATTTGAACTAAACACATCTAGCTCATCATCAATACTTGATTCATCCTCAATAACAGATGGCTTATTTAGTATAATTGGTCTAGGTTCAATGCGAGGCATTCTTTGCTTTACGTTTTGCGCTAAACCTGTTGCCACAACAGTGACTCGAATAGAATCTCCCATAGCTTCATCAATCACGTTACCAACAATAACTGTGGCATCAATCGCTGCAAATTGTTTAATTGTTTCCATTACCTCGTGATATTCCTTAAGAGTAAATTTACTGCTTGCTGAGATGTTCACTAATACACCACGAGCATTCACTAAATTTACATCTTCTAAGAGTGGGCTTGCAACCGCAGCTTGAGATGCTTTGTAAGCTCTATGCTCACCTTGAGCTACACCAGAGCCAATCATAGCCATACCCATTTCGCCCATCACCGTTTTCACGTCAGCAAAGTCTACATTCACCAAACCTGGACTGTTAATAATTTCTGAAATGCCGGAAACTGCGTTATGTAATACATCATTAGCAGCATTAAAGGCTTCAAGGAACGGAATGTGTTCGCCCAATACTTCCATTAGTTTTTCATTTGGAATAACAATTAATGAATCTACATGCTGTACTAATTCATTAATACCATCAGCAGCTATTGATGTTCTTTTACCCTCAAATAGAAAGGGTTTTGTGACAACCGCGATCGTTAAAATACCTAACTCTTTAGCAATTTGAGCAATCACAGGCGCAGCGCCAGTACCTGTTCCGCCGCCCATGCCTGCCGTAATAAACATCATATCAGCGCCTTTAATTGAGCTAATAATTTTTTCTTTATCATCAATAGCCGCTTGTTTACCGATTTCTGGTTTAGCTCCAGCACCTAAACCTTTAGTCATGGTTTGTCCAATTTGTAATATATGACTTGCGCGGCTTTTTTTCAGCGCCTGCATATCAGTATTGGCGCAGATAAATTCAACCCCAGTTAAATTCTTATCGATCATATGATCAATAGCATTCCCGCCACAGCCGCCTACACCAATGACTTTTATGATGGCATTTTGTGATTTGCTATCAACAACTTCAAACATATCCTAATCTCCAAGAATTAAAAGTTACCTTGAAACCAATTTTTCATTTTCATGAAGATTTGGTTTATTGAATTACCATCAATTTGATTCATCATTTCTTTTTCTAATTGGCTTTTGCCCATAAGCAATAATCCAATTCCTGTTGAGTACCTTGGATTATCAACAACTTCAGATAAACCGCCTACATTTCTTGGTGTGCCTATTCTCACTGGCATCCTAAATACACTCTCTCCAAGATTAACCATACCTTTCATTAAGGACGACCCGCCTGTAATCACAATGCCAGAAGCTATCATATCTTCCATACTGCTTCGTTTCAACTCACTTGCCACTAGCTCATATAGCTCCACCAATCGAGCTTCGATAACCTCAGCTAATGAGAGTGTTGAGATAGTTTTGGACTCTTTTCCATCGACTACAGGAATTTCAATTTGTTCAGAAGCTGAAGCTAAACTTCTTGCTGCATAACCATGCTTTATTTTTATCTCTTCAGCTGAGGGTAATGGAGTTCTAAAAGCCACTGCAATATCGTTATTGATTTGATCTCCAGCAATCGGAATGACTGCGGTATGACGAATAGATCCATGCCTTAATACGGCTATATCAGTCGTACCACCGCCAATATCAACCAAGCACACACCTAATTCTTTTTCGTCATCAGTAAGTACTGCCATACTTGAAGCTAAGGGTTGCAAAACTAATTCAAATACTTCAAGACCACAACGTTTGATACATTTGACAATATTTTGGGCAGCCGCAATCGCTCCTGTCACAATATGAACTTTTACTTCTAATTTCATACCACTCATGCCATGAGGTTGTCTTACGTCTTCCTGACCATCAATTACATATTCTTGTGTCAAAATATGAAGAACTTGTTGATCATTAGGGAGTGTAATCGCACAAGCAGTCTCAATCACCTTATCTACATCCAATTGGGAGACCTCGGTATCTTTAATCTTCACCATGCCATGAGAATTGATACTTTTTATATGGCTCCCTGCAATGCCAGTATATACATCAGTGATCTTACAATTTGCCATAAGCTCTGCTTCTTCAATCGCTCTTTGAATGGCTTCCATAGTGGAATCAATATTGATGACCACGCCTTTTTTTAATCCTTTTGAGCTATGCTGACCTAATCCAATCACATTCAATAAACCATCTGGTTGTAATTCAGCCACAATAGCCACAATCTTAGATGTTCCAATATCTAGGCCAACAATGAGATTTTTTTCTTCTTTTTGTTTAATCATATAAGCGGCCTCTCACCACTATCTATTCTTTGAACAGGTTCAGTAGATTTTTTAATAGCAAAACCATTGGAATATCTTAAGTCAGCCGAACCAATTTTTTTAACCGAGGCTAAAATATTGTCATACTGCGACATAAAGCGATTGAGATTCTCTTCGATGTTATTTTTGCTTAAAATAATTTTCATGTTATTAGTTGTTGTAATGTCCCAAGTGTACCTAGAAGATAAGGAAACTTGCACAATTTTTAATTGTTTTTTATCTAAAATACTTTGCATTTTTTTGTACTCCAATGCTATGTAACTCTCTGTTCCTTCTGGACCAAAAAAAAGCGGTAAATCTTCGTCTGATGCCCCATGAAAAATTTCACCATTTTCATTTACCAAAGCAATTGCACCCCATCTGCCTATTACATGGTGCTCTTCAACTAAAACTTCTAATCGATCTGGCCAAACTCTTCTTAAACTGATATTTCTAATCCACGGTAGTTTAGTAAAGGCTTCCTTCGTACTATATAAATCTAAAGAAAAAAAATTGCCTTTTACAAATCGATCAGAAATCATGCTGACTTGATCAGCATCTAAATGTTGATATTGTCCTACCACTTTAATTTCTCTAATAGGAAATTTTGCAAAATGCATAAATCGATAACTTAATAAAAAAAGTATCAAAATTATATTTAGTAACAAAACTAAATTACCTAGCCAATAAATTTTTATATGGTTATTTAACATCTGCAGTTTTTAATATTTCTAAAACTAATTGATCAAAATTAATACCATTCTCTCTAGCGGCCATAGGAACCAAGCTATGGCTTGTCATACCAGGCGAAGTGTTTACTTCGATAAAATAATGTTGGCCTTGTTGGTCAATCATAAAATCAACACGACCCCAACTAGAACACCCAATGGCGTTGAAAGCCTCTAATGCTTGTTGTGCAATAAGCGTTTCTTTGTTTTTTTCTAAGCCTGAAGGGCAGATGTATTGCGTATCATCTTTTAGATACTTAGCTGCATAATCATAAAACTCGTTACTTGGCTTAATTTTAATTATCGGAAGCGTTCTGTTATTTACAATTGCCACTGTATATTCATCTCCGTCTACAAATTTTTCAACAATGACATTTGCATCAATTTTTAATGTCTTCAAAAAAGCTTCTTTATATTGTTGTTCGTTTTTAATCTTATCAATTCCAATACTTGACCCTCCGTTAGATGGCTTTATAAAAAAAGGTAAGCTAATGGAATTCACAATGTCTGCATAATTGGTTTTATCATTAACTTGTAAAAAATCTGGCGTTGAGATATTAAGTGACCGCCATAATAATTTTGTTTTCAGTTTATCCATACCAATGGATGAGCTTGCGGCATCACTGCCCGTATATGCTACTTTTTTTGATTTTAAAAAAGCTTGGATTGAGCCATCTTCACCGCCTCGCCCATGAAGCGCTATAAAGACTCTGTTATAAGTTTTAATTTCCTCAATATCTCGATCGGAGGGATCAAAAGCTTCGACTTCAATACCTAAACGTTTTAAGGCATGAAATACAGCATCCCCACTTAAGAGTGAAACAGCTCTCTCATTGGAATCGCCTCCCATCAATACTGCTACTTTTCCGAAGTGACCCGTCAATTTAGAAACTCTCCTAAAATTTTGACTTCTCTTTCAAGTTTTATCCCTTTTCTTTTGTAAACTTCAGACTCAACATGATTAATAATATCTTCAATATCTTTTGCGGATGCTTCGCCCAAATTGATAATAAAATTCGCATGCTTATCTGATACTTCTGCATTGCCCACTCTATAACCTTTTAAACCACACTCTTCAATGAGTTTTGCTGCAAAAGTATCTTTAGGGTTTCTGAAAGTTGAGCCTGCTGTCGGCCAATTAAGAGGTTGTGTATTTTTTCTATGATTGAGATATTCCTTAATCTTACTCTCTGGGTCAGCAGTCATATCTTTCTTAAAATTAAACCAAGCACCTACAAACCATTCATTTAATTTGGGCTTAACCACTTCACGGTAAGAAATCAAAAAATCATTTTTTAGTCTTGTGACAATATTGCCTTCTTCGTCGATCATATTTACCTGGGTCACATAATTCCATGTTTCAGAGCCGTAACATCCAGCATTCATTGCTAACGCACCACCCACGGTACCTGGAATACCAGCAAAAAATTCTTCGCCAACATAATGTTCTTTAGCAAGATTTTTTGCGATCTTTGCACATGTATTACCTGCTTCTGCATAGACACCATTTTCGGTCATTTGAATTTCATTTAAAGCAGCATGTATGATAATCACCGTTCCCCGAATGCCCCCATCTCTCACCAAGATATTTGACCCTAATCCAATAAAAGTCAGTGGCTTTAAATACTTTTCTTGCTTTAAGAAATTTTTTAAATCATCTAAATTTTGTGGGGTGAATAAAGTATCGGCAGCCCCACCTACACGCCAGCTGTTGTATTTATTTAATGGCTCATTTTTTAGAATTGATACACTCGTCATATATTTACAATATTCAATATATCTTTGGTAACTTTTCCAACCGAACCTGCACCCATAACAATTAAAATAGAATCTTGATCAATATGTTGAAGTGCTGTTCTAGCTAACTCAGTAATATCTTTTTCAAATGAAACTTTATTTGAAATTTTATTCATGCTGTCCATCACTGCCATGGAACTTACGCCTGCAATTGCTTTTTCACCGGCTGAGTAAATATCGGTAAGAAGTACTTTGTCTGCCTTTTGTAATACTCTTACAAATTCATCGAAACAATCTCTTGTTCTGGTATAACGATGAGGCTGAAAAACAAGATGGATCGATTTATTGGGGTAAGCACCGCGCGCTGCGTCAAGGACTGCCTCTATTTCAACAGGATGATGGCCGTAATCATCTACCAAAGTAAATGATTTTTTATTAAACATTAAATCTTTATAAGTTTCGAATCTTCGACCCACGCCTTTAAAATGTTTTAAGGCATCAATAGTTTTAGAGATAGGTATCTCAAGTTCATCAGCTAATGCAATTGCTGCCAATGCATTTCTTACATAATGCTTTCCTGGTAGATTCAAAGTGATATCTGTTTTAATCACATCTGAATGTTTAATGCTTACTTTGAAGTGCATTTTGCCTGCATCTGCCTTGACGTCCTCCGCATGAACATCAGCATCATTAGACAATCCATAAGTGATGATAGGTCTAGAAATTTCTAGAAGAATTGATTTAATTACGGGATCGTCAATACACACGATCACGACACCATAAAAAGGTAGTCGATGTATAAATTCGATATATGTTTTTTTGAGCTTATCAAAGTCGTTGTCATATGTTTCCATATGATCTTGATCAATATTTGTCACAATAGAATAAACTGGGGTTAAATGTAAGAATGATGCGTCGGATTCATCTGCTTCCACGACAATATATTCTCCATTACCAAGCTTGGCATTCGCATTTAAGGAAGAGAGTCTTCCACCAATTACGTATGTCGGATCCATGGAGGCCTCTGCCAAAATAGAGGCAATTAAACTCGTTGTGGTTGTTTTGCCATGAGTACCTGCTACAGCTATACCTTTTTTAAAGCGCATGAGCTCAGACAGCATTTCAGCTCTCGGCATAATTGGAATTTTATTTTTTATAGCAGTCATTAATTCAGGATTATCCTTATCGATGGCAGAAGAGATAACAACGACATCAATATCTTTAACATTTTCTGCAGCGTGATTAATAAAAATCTTAATGCCTAGATCTCTTAATCTCGAAGTGACGGGGGAGTCCTGAATGTCTGAACCAGAAACAAAATAACCTAAATTATGCATCACTTCTGCGATACCACTCATCCCTGAGCCACCTATGCCTACAAAGTGAATTCGATTAATGTTATGTTTCATTTTTTAATTAATCGCTCGCATGCTTGATATATAACCTCTTCAGGTTTTTTTGTTTTATTTTCTAATGCAGCTTTTGACATTCTTAAACATTCATTTCTTGAAATGCTATTAATGAGACGGCTAAATAATTCCGGCGAAAGGTTTTCTTGAATTATAAGTCTCGCGGCTTTCTTATCCCTTAAGTATTTTGCATTATAAAATTGATGATTATCGACAGCAAAAGGAAATGGTACCAAGATGCTTGGAATTCCAGCGGCCGAAAATTCTGACACCGTAAGAGCGCCGGCTCGAGCAATCACTATATCTGCCCATTCATAAATTTTTTCAATATGATCCAAATAGGCTCTGCAGTCAGCTTTAATGCCATATTTTTTATAGTTTGTTTTTAATTCTTCAAAATGTTTTTCGCCTGATTGATGAATAATAGTTGGTCTATTTTTAGGTTGAATTTGCTTAATGCTTTGAGGAATCGTATCGTTAAAAAATTTGGCGCCTAAACTCCCTCCCACAACAAGCAATCTCAAGGGCCCTTTTCTATTTTTAAATCTTTGGGCTGGTGTTTTAATTTGTCTAATATCATCTCTGACTGGGTTACCAATCTGTTGAGCGGCTCGTAGCAATTTAATTGGAAACCCAGAATAAATATGTGTTGCGATCATCGCTAATAATTTATTAGTGAGACCTGGAATCGAATTTTGTTCATGAATAATGAGAGGCTTCCCCATGAGCTTAGCCATAAGTCCGGCAGGAAATGAAACGTAACCACCCATTGCAATCACGACATCTGGTTTTTCTTTTTTAATTACTTTTGCACACTGTATGAATGCAATTGAAAGTATAAATGGAAGCTTTATCCAACTTAGAATACCTTTACCTCGAATACCCGTAATATCAATCATCGCCTTTGCATAAGGTTTTTTCTCAATTAACTTATTTTCCATACCATGCGAAGTTCCAAGCCAAGTAATCGACCATCCTTTTGCTTTTAAATAATCCGCAATCGCAATGCCAGGATAGATATGTCCTCCAGTGCCTCCTGCAATTATCAATATTTTTTTATTTAATTTCACAGGGTTAAATGCCTCTTAGACCTCTTCGATTTTCCCAGTCAATTCTGAGTAATATCGCAAGCGCAATCATATTGGTCAACATACCGCTGCCACCATAGGATAAAAGTGGCAAAGTTAAACCTTTAGTAGGAAGAAGTCCCATATTCACTCCCATATTCATGATGCCCTGAACCCCAAACCAAATACCAATACCTTGCGATAAAAGTGCCGAATAATAATTTTCGTTAATAATCGCTTCTTTGGCGATTCCAAAAGCACGAATCACTAACCAAGAAAATAAGCCAATGACTACAAGTACTCCCACAAAACCAAGTTCTTCAGCTAATACTGCCAAAATAAAATCGGTATGAGGCTCAGGTAAATATAGTAATTTCTCAACGCTGCCACCTAATCCCACACCAAACATTTCTCCTCGACCAAAAGCCATTAATGAATGTTGTAATTGGTAGTTTTTTGTTAAAGAGTCTGACCAAGGATCTAGAAAACTTAATCGACTTGTACGATAAGTCGCTGCATGAATGATTCCCCAGATTGCAGCAGGAGACACAAAAAGAAGTCCTAATAGAATATTTTTATTAATTCCACCTAAAATTAAAATTAAAGCTGCAATCACAGAGATAACAACAAGCGCTCCAAAATCTGGCTCTTTAATTAATAAAAGGCCTACTACAATAATTGCAGAGGCCATAGGCAAAAATCCCTTTAAAAAAGTGCCAATTTCTTTAGACTTTCTCAGCACATAATCAGAGGCATACATCGCAACAAATAGCTTCATGAATTCTGAAGGTTGTAAATTAAATACAATCAGCGTTAGCCAGCGACGACTACCGTTAACTTTATGCCCTATGCCAGGAATTAAAACTAGTATGAGTAAGAATAGTCCGCCTAAAAATAAATAAGGTGAAACTTTCTGCCACCAGCGAATAGGTATTAGAAAGGTAATAAATCCTGCAGCTGCGCCAATACAAATAAATAAGGTTTGTCTTATCAAGAAATATGAGGAAGAATTTCCAAATCTTTTAGTAGTCTCTGCCAAGGCAATTGATGAAGAGTAAACCATCACAAGACCTATCCCGATTAATATCATCGATACCCAAAATAAGCCATGATCAAATGAAGGCTTATCAATCAGGGATTTATTAGAAAATTTATCTAGCATGATTCTCTTTTAGTTTTTTTACACAAGCTTTGAAAAGATTGCCTCGCTCTACATAATTTTTAAACATATCTGTGCTCGCACAGGCTGGGGATAATAAAACTACATCACCCGTGTTTGCTAACTCAATAGATTTACATATGGCATCTTCAAGACTTTTTTCAATATGATTTGGAATAGCAGAAGCACTAAAAGCTTTTTGCATAATCTCAGCATCTTTACCAATCAATGCGACGTGCTTAATTTTATCTTTCGATGCATACGTTAGAGGATTAAAATTTTGATTTTTTCCATCACCGCCTGCCACCAATAAAATTGGCTTAGTCATACTTTTTATCGCAGCAATCGTTGCGCCTACATTCGTTCCCTTTGAATCGTTATAAAAATCAATTCCTGAAAAAGAATCAACGTATTCCACACGATGAGGGGGTGCATTAAATTCAGCTAAGACTTTTTTAAGGGTGTAATCAGGGATATCAAAGGGCTCACAAAGAGCTATTGCTGCCATTACATTCTGAATATTATGAATACCTTTAAGCTTAATTTCATCGATTCCAATAATTTCAGCATTTCCCTTTGCAATAAAATATTGGCTGCCATTTTTTTTAATTCCATAATTAATTTCATCAACATCACTTCCAAATGTGACCATGTCATTTGTAATGAAGGTCTTAAGATAATCATCATCTCTATTTAAAATACATTTTTTTGCATGATTAAATATTCGATATTTAGCTTTTGCATATTCATCGATCGAGCTATATCGATCCATGTGATCTTGAGAGATATTCAAAATTGTTGCTGCATCAAGAGCGAGAGAATAAGTGCTTTCTAATTGATAGCTCGATAATTCGAGAACATAAACCTCAGGTACTTTTTCATCTAAAACATTTAAAATTGGTATGCCAATATTACCTGCTACAATAGTTTTAATACCAGATGCCTTTAATAACTCTCCAACAAGTGAAGTCACAGTCGTTTTACCATTGGAACCCGTAATACCAATGACTTTCGTATTTGCTGCTTTGACTTGCGCAAATATTTCAATATCGCCTACGACAGGTATGCCCTTATCTATAGCCGCTGCGACATAACTTTCTTTTAATGAAACGCCAGGGCTAATCACAATTAATTCAATATCGTTTGTGATACTTTCATGGAATATTTTCCCAGTTATAAATTCCACATCTTTGAACTTTGCTTTAATTTCTCCAAGTCCTTCAACATTGGTTCGCGTATCGATCGCTCTTATGACACAATTTTGATTACCAAGAAAGGTCAATACAGATTGGCCTGTGTCTCCGAGGCCAATCACTAAAACTCTTTTTTTGTAAAAATTATTGATCATCTAATCTTCAGTGATGAAATACCAATTAATACAAGCATCATGGTAATGATCCAAAATCTCACGACAACCTGTGTTTCTTTCCAGCCTTTTTTTTCGTAATGATGATGAAGAGGGGCCATAAGAAAGATTCGCTTTCCAACTCCATATTTAAATTTTGTGTATTTGAAATACATCACTTGGATCGCAACAGAGACTGTTTCCACCACAAAAATACCGCCCATGATGAATAGTACAATTTCTTGTCTGACGATAACGGCAATGGTCCCAATGGCTGCTCCCAGAGCTAGGGCGCCTAAATCTCCCATAAATACTTCTGCAGGATATGTGTTAAACCATAAAAATCCTAAGCCTGCACCTGCCATGGCAGTGCAAAAGATAGCTAATTCACCAGCTCCGCTGATATAAGGTAGGCCCAAGTATTTAGCGATCACATAATTACCAGCAACATACGCAAATACGCCTAGAGCGCTTGCAACTAAAACAGTTGGCATGATCGCAAGCCCGTCTAATCCATCTGTAAGGTTCACAGCATTACTGCTCCCTACAATAACGGTGTAACTCAAGAGAATGAAAGTTAGTGCGCTCATTGAAAAACTTATATCTTTAACAAAAGGTAAGATCAAAGATGTTTGCTCAGGAGTCACGGCATTCGACCAAAGATAAATTGAAGCGCCAAGACCTATGATGGATTGCCATAAGTATTTTTGTCCTGCACTAATACCATTAGGATCTTTATAAATTACTTTTTTTAAGTCATCTATAAACCCAATAAGGCCAAATCCAAGCGTCACAATCAAGAGTAACCAAATATAATTATTTTTAATGTCAGCCCAAAGCAGCGTCGACACAATGATAGATACTAGGATTAAACCACCCCCCATCGTGGGTGTACCTGTTTTAATAAGATGGTCTTTAGGTCCGTCAGATCTTACTGCTTGACCAATATTATATTGATTAAGTTTTTTGATGAGCCACGGACCAAAGACAAAAGAAATAACCAATGATGTGATTGTCGACATCACGGCTCTTAATGTAATGTAATTAAATACATTAAAGCCGTGGATTTCTTTAGCTAAAAATTTAAATAATTCAAGTAACATAATTTTTATCTTTCTGAAAAATTTTAAGTAAGCCCCTTAACCACTTCTTCCATTTTCATAAAACGCGATCCCTTTACAAGTACTGATGAGTCTTTTTTAATTTTGGATTTAACATATTTAATCAAATCTTTTTTATTACTAAACCATTTTGCATCACCACTACATTTATTAATTGTGTGCTTAGTAAGTGGTCCAGTCCCCACAACATCGGAGATTTTCTTTTTATTAATATATGTTCCTATAGAAGCATGGTATTGCGCTGCTTTTTTCCCTAGCTCCCCCATATCACCAACGACTAAAATTTTGTGTCCTTCTTGATTAGACAGTACATCAATGGCAGCCTTCATTGATTCTGGGTTGGCGTTATAGGTATCATCAATAAGCATTGCGCCATTCAATCCTTTTTTCACTTCCAACCTTCCTTGAACAGGCTTAATAGCCTCAATACCTTTCTTGATAGTTTTAAGCGGAATTTTTAAAGCAATTGATGAGGCAATAGCTGCAAGTGCATTTTTTAAGTTATGCTCACCTTGCAAATTCAAACTAATATCAATCTGCCCTTTAGGAGTGCGAATATGAGAAATGTTTTTTAATGTTTTATATAGATAGACATCAGCTTTTTTATCCAAACCAAATGAAATAATATTTTTAGTTTGAGCGGCATTTTTCATCAAACTATAAAAATCATCGTCGCGATTTATGATTGCAATACCGCCCTTTTTCAAGCCTTCAAAGATTTCTGATTTAGCTTTTGCAATACCCTTTTTAGAACCAAAAAATTCAATATGCGCTTCTGCAATATTTGTAATGACTGCAACATCGGGCCTAGCTATCTTACTTAAATAACTAATTTCTCCCTTGTGATTCATGCCCATTTCAACGACAGCACACTTTTGAGTTTTTTCTATATTCAATAAAGACAATGGAAGCCCAATATCATTATTATAATTTCCTTGGCTCACGAGCAACTTCTTCTTACTTTTCAAATGCGTTGATACAATGCTCGCAACCATTTCTTTTGTGGTTGTTTTGCCATTACTTCCCGTTATAGCAACTAAAGGTATTTTTGATTGGGCTTTCCAATATTGAGCAATTTTCCCTAGAGCCTCACGTCCAGTTTTTACTTGAATCTTATTTTTGAGTGCTTCTTGTTTGCTCGCAACAATTACTGCAACAGCCCCTTTCTTTAAGGCCTCAGATGCAAACATATCTCCATCAAATTTTTCACCTTTAATGCCAATAAAAAGATCGCCTTTTTGAATGTCATGGCTATTAATAGAAATGCGTTTAATTCTCTTTTTAAGAAGAGCGGTATCTCCCTGAAACTTACCACCCACAATTTTTTTAATTTGATTTAAAGTAATATGCATTAATTTGTCTTGTAATATTTAAGTGCGTCTCTAACGCATTTTTGATCGCTGAAAGGATATTTGATACCTTTAATTTCCTGATATTTTTCATGCCCTTTGCCAGCAATCAGAATTACATCCTCTTTGTTAGCAAGTTGGATTGCTTTTTCAATGGCTTTGTCTCTGTTAATTTCAGTTGAAAACGATCCCTTCATATACTTACTAATTTCACTAATAATTTTTTTGGGGTTTTCATTTCTCGGGTTATCCGACGTCACAATACTCATATCAGCTAATTTTGAGGCAGCAGTTGCCATATCTTTTCTTTTGCCTATATCTCGATTACCGCCACACCCAAATACACAAATAAGCTTGCCATCCGTTTTATCTTTCAAGGTCGTAAGCACTTTTTCAAGAGCATCTGGTGTATGCGCATAATCAATAAATATTTGCGGTGAAGTCTTTTTACCCATTTTTTCCATTCTTCCTGGCACCTGAGAAATATCGGCTAAATATCTAATGATTTTTTTAATTGCAAACCCAGACCCAACAAGCGCACTGATGACCGCTAAAATATTATAGACATTAAATTCTCCAACTAAAGGAATATTTACTTCATATATTTCTTTTTTAAAATGTAATCTGAACCTTGTCCTAGATGCAGAATAGTTAATATGTGTTGCGCGCATATCACCATCTGTAATACCGTAGGTGATGATCTTTATCTTCTTTTTAGCCAGTGATGCTTTGAGTTTTTTTCCATAAATATCATCAATATTAATTACCGCCACTTTTAAAGATGGAAAATGAAATAATTTTTTCTTTTCATTAAAATAATTTTTAAAAGTGAGATGGTAATCTAAATGATCTCTCGATAAGTTCGTAAATACGGCAACATCAAAATGAATGCTATTGACACGACCTTGCGCTAAGGCATGCGATGAAACTTCCATAACTACTGAGTTCACATGATTTTTTTTAAACTCATTAAAAATACGATGGTTTAAAATTGCGTCTGGCGTTGTATAGGCGTGTACTTTTAGTTTTTTATACCCGTATCCAAGCGTACCGATTAACCCAGTTTTTTTACCTAAAATATTTTGAAGTTCTTTAAGCCAATAGGTGCATGAAGTTTTTCCGTTTGTGCCGGTTACACCGATTGTGTGTATTTTCTTTGAAGGCTCTTTAAAGAAGATATGAGCTATTTCACCTTCTTTATTTTTTAAATCACTAATCGGAAGATGTGGAATATTCCAAGAATTTTTCCATACAAAATCTTTTTGTTCATACAAAATAGCTTTTGCTCCTTTTTTTAGAGCATCTGCAATGTAATTTCTTCCATCGACATGAGAGCCTGGATAGGCAAGAAAGAGAGAATTCTTTTTTACGTGTCTACTATCATTTGAAATATCAGAGAGGTGAAGTCCAATCTTTTTTAACTCACTCTTCATATCGTTTCTTTAGGCTCTACTTTATCGAGCTGTGGTACTGTATTAGCCAACTTATCATCTCGAGGAATATTTAGTATTTTCATGACATCTGTCATCACATTACTAAATACGGGAGCTGCAACAGCGCTACCAAAATGACTTCCAACAGTTGGCTCATCAATCATAATTGCCATAATGATTCTTGGATTTGTCGCAGGAATTAATCCTACAAATGAACCTATATTCTTATTTTTTTCGTATTTTCCATTCATTAATTTTTCTGCTGTCCCAGTTTTACCAGCTACTCTGTAGCCTTTGACTTTCGCATTACCTCCTGTGCCATCTTCAATTACACCTTCCATCATTTCGACCATGGTTTTGACTGTTTCTTTCTTAAATACTTTTGTTCCCATGACTGGTTCATTTCGTTTGTACAATGTAATAGGTTTTAATTCGCCATCATTAGCAAAAACTGTGTATGACTGAGCCAATTGAAGTAAGGTTAAATTAATACCGCCGTAACCATAAGAAACTGTGGCTTGGCCTACCATTCCCCAATTTTTATAATTTCTTAAAACACCGCCCACTTCACCAGGGAATCCTACGTTCGTTCTCATACCAAAACCAACTTTGTTCAATGTGCCCCAAAGATTTTTTGGGTCTTGCATAAGACCAATTCGAGCAGCGCCCACATTTGATGACTTTGCAATAACTTCAGAAACTGTCATTGAGAGTCGTCCCGGCTCGGCGTGTGCGTCATGAATAGTAAAAGATCCAATCTTCATAAATCCTGCTGACGTATCAATATTCTGAGTGGGTTGAACTAATCCACTATCCAATGCTGCTGAGACAACAAAAGGTTTCATAGTAGATCCTGGCTCAAAAACATCTGTCACAGCTCTATTTCTTGTTGGCCCATTTCCAGCATTTAAATTATTTGGGTTATAAGTAGGTAAATTAGCTAGTGCTAAAATTTCACCTGTTTTAGCGTCGATGACAATAGCTGATCCTGCTTGCGCTTTATGCTCTTCAATCGATTTTGCTAATTCTCTATAAGTTAAATATTGAATTCTTCGATCAATAGATAAAGTTACGTCATTACCCTCTTGAGGTAATTTAATATCATCAATATCATCAACAAAACGACCAAGCTTGTCTTTTAGAACTTTTCTTCGGCCTGCAACGCCTGAAAGTGATCTGTTTTGTGCTTTTTCAATTCCTTCCATACCCACATTTTCCATGCTCGTTAAACCTACTAGATTAGCTGTCACTTCAGCAGCAGGATAGAATCTTTGGAAGTCATTTTCAAAACTTATACCAGGAATTTTTAACGCTTTAAGTTGGTCTGCATCGCTAGGTGGGACACGTCTTTTAAGATATACATTTTCCTTGGTGCTATTAAATATTTTGTCATCAACTTCATTGCTGCTGAGCTTAAGAATAGTTTCCAATTGAGTTCTTTGCTCTTTAGTCATTTTCACTTTTGCAATTTTTGGATTAGCATTGACTGAGAAAACAGGTGTACTGAGCGCTAAAATATTGCCATGTCTATCTGTAATTTTTCCACGATTAGCGGCAAGAGAAAGGATGCGATTACTCGTTGCAGTCGCTTTTTCTTGTAAGAAATTTTTATTCAAGCCTTGCAAATATAAAGCTCGGACAATAAGCGTTAAGAATCCTGCTAAAAATAAAATCAATATCCATCTTCGTCGAATGCCTGATAATTCGAAGAATGTTTTTTCAACTTTATTATTAATAAATAAACTCAATGCTGATCCAACATAATTATTTTTTTAGGACCTGGCTCTTTCATCTTTAATGATTTTTTTGCAATTTCATCTATCTTTGAATGCATGGATAAAGTGCTCTGCTCTAATTGCAACTGGCTATATTCCAAATCAAGTTGACGACCAATGTCTTTTTGATGCTCATTCTCAGAAAACAATTTTCGATATTGATGCTCGGCATTAACTTTAGCGAGCGCCATGATGAGTATGACAAAATACAAAATGAAATTTGTTCTAGTCATTTAATAGGCCGTCCTCTCAGCAATGCGCATGATGCCGCTTCTCGACCTTGGGTTATATTTCACTTCTTCTTCACTTGGTCTAATAGGTTTTGTCACAATATTTAATCGAGGCTTCGGTAAATCTTCACTTCTAATTGGAAAATTAGAGGGCAATGTATCTCTATTTCTTTCATCATTAATAAACTGCTTCACAATTCTGTCTTCAAGCGAGTGAAAACTAATCACCACCATCATGCCGCCTGTTTTTAGTCGCTCTAAAATTTTAGGCAACACTTCTTGTAATTCTTCTAGTTCCCGATTGACATAGATCCTCAATGCCTGAAATGTTCTTGTGGCAGGATCTTGTCCAACTTCTTTTTTGGGCATATGCTCTGCTACAATTTTTGCGAGCTGTTTTGTCGTTTCAATCGAACCTACCTCTTTGCGCTCTTTTATAATTGCAGCCGAAATTCTTCTTGCGAATTTTTCTTCGCCATATTCTTTTAAAATTTTTTCTAATTCTTTTTGTTCAATATTTTTTAAAACCTCGGCGGCAGTAATGCCTTTCGTTTGATCCATTCGCATATCTAAATAAGCATCAAATCTAAAACTAAATCCACGATCGCCTTCATCAATTTGTGGCGATGAGATTCCCAAATCAAGAAGCACACCATCTACTTTCGAAATACCTTTTGCTTCTAACACTTCATCGATCTCAGAAAAATGTGCGTGAACGATTTTAAATCTCGCATCTTTAATTTTTAAACCTTCCTCATACGCAGTTTTATCTCGATCGATCGCGATTAGCCTGCCTTCCTGATTTAACTTTTCTAAAATTAATTTGCTGTGACCACCCCGCCCAAAGGTGCAATCCACATAGACGCCATCTTTCTTTAAAACTAAATACTCAACCGCTTCATGTAAAAGAACAGTAATGTGCTCATGATTTGAATTAGATTGGGCTTGATTCATGAATCATTAAATTAATTAGAATCATTAAAGGGAGAATCCTTCGAGCTCAATCGGCATACTTGAAGCGTCTTGTTGTGTAGCATTTTGCATTTGTTGATTCCAAGCTTCTTTATCCCAAAGTTCAAAATGGCTACCTTGACCCACTAACATCACTTGTTTGTCTATGCTTGCAAATTCTCTTAATACCTGAGAAAGAAGCAATCGACCTGCTGTATCAAGCGATATGTCTTCTGCATACCCTACAAGCAGTCTTTGCAAAGCACTCGATTTTTTATCAAAGCTCGAAAGTGCCATAATTTTTGACTGGATAGGCTCCCAGGCTATTTGGGGATAAATCAACAAACATCCATGGGGGTGTGCTGTGATAACTAAGTCGCCTGAAGATTGAACGAGCAAAATCTCGCGATGCTTTGTAGGCATTGCAATTCTACCCTTAGCATCAATATTCAAGAGATTAGCGCCTCTAAACATAATTCCCGACCCATTGTTCAATTCAAAAAAAGTGGGAAATTACTAAATACCCTTAGTTCTACTTAGAAATTTCCCACAAAAAACCACTTTTTTCCACTAATAGCACTATAGATAATAAAAAAGAGCTGTGCAAGCTCTTTTTTGGAGAGTTTTTTCATATACAACAAGGGTTTGGAGGGGTAAAACTAGGGGTTTTTAAAAAAGTTGAAGCCAACCGATAAGCCGGGTTCTGTCGTGGACAGTCATTCATCTAGGCACATGATTACTCATGCACTCAAGCAGTCTACCCGGTAGCAACACGAGCCGTGCTATTACTACCCTATTTGACTTTGCTCCGAGTGGAGGTTACCGCGTTTCACCGTAACTAAATACGCTCGTCTCTGTGGCCCTATTCCTCGTTTCGCAACGTACGGCCGTTAGCCGTCACTCCGCTCTATGGAGCCCGGACTTTCCTCTCCTTGAGTTAACAAGCAGCGACTGTCTAGTCAGCTTCATAAAGATTTTAACATATCTCAAAAATGAGCTTTTTTTTACTATCAAAAGTTTATAAATTCTCTCTATAAATTGAGTGTTTTGAATTCATTAATCAACTGGAAAAAAGATCTTGGTTAGTTTTTCTCTAATTTAATTCGCAATTATTAACTGATCCCAATTTGTCGTGTAATTTCTCGATTTGAATTGAGCTTTCATTTCCCATTCTTTTATAACACCTTCACTACCTAACTTTAATTTACCTTTCCATCTTTGATTGATGGTATCCATAATTTTCATGCGTGAATGAGAAATTGTGTTGTTAAATAAATTACCTTGCATTTTATATTTAGAGGTTAAATTACAAAGCGTGATGCCTGCTTTTTGATAATCAAAACCGTCACGATAAATGTAATCCAATCCCAATAAAGCAGCATTAGTTAATACCATGGAATCATCACTTGGTTGAAATAATGGAATATTGAGTCCGTTCGCATATTGTTTCTTATCATCATGCGGGCTTGTTCTGATGTAAACATATAAAGATGACGCAACTGAATCTTGTTTTCGCATTCTTTCAGCTGCACGACTGGTATATGAAGTAATAGCTTCTATAAGCTCTTGTTTATTATTCACCCGTCTACCGAAGGAACGAGATACCATAATTTCTTTATTAGGCTCTTCCGCATCTTTTAATTCTATACACATCACATCATTTAATTCACGTACTGTTTTTTCAAGGACGATACTAAATTGTTGGCGTATATAGTCGGGATCTGCAAGTTTCAAATCTAGAACAGAAATAATACCGAGTTGATTAAGTTTAAGCGCTAATGATCTTCCAACACCCCACACTTCATTTACTGGAATATGACTCATCCAGGTTTCAAGCGTATCTTTATCCATGATATTTAAATTACATACGCCTTTAAATGAAGAATTTTTCTTTGCAATATGATTGGCTAACTTAGATAAAGTTTTAGTAGATCCTATGCCTATAGATACAGGAAGTCCTGTCCATTGTTTTATCTTAGTTTTAATTTGCTGACTATATTGAATAAGATCTTTGGACTTGAATGATGTTAAATCTAAAAATGACTCATCTATAGAATAAACTTCTTGATCTGGACTAAATTTAGAAAGCAATGTCATCACACGATGACTCATATCTAAATACAAAGTGTAATTGGATGAGAGTGCTATGACATTTTCTTGCTTAGCAAACTCTTTAAACTTAAACCAAGGTGTTCCCATTTTAATACCAAGTGCTTTAGCTTCATTTGAACGAGAAATAGCACATCCATCATTGTTACTTAACACCACCACGGGTTTATTTTCCAGCTTAGGGTTAAATACTCTTTCACAGCTGACATAGAAGTTATTAACATCAATGATGGCGATCGACTTCATAATAAAAAACTATATTACTCGCCAGGAAATTTTTCTTCCAGCATATAGCGGAATAATTGCTTCATCACCTACAGTAATTTTTTCAGGCACAGCCCACTCTTCTTTAATAAGATTGATTGATGATTTATTTCTTTCTAATCCGTAGAAATCGGCACCGTAAAAACTTGCAAAACCTTCTAATTTATCTATCGCATTGAGCTCATCAAATACTTCAGCATAAAGCTCAATAGCGCTTGCTGCAGAAAAAATACCTGCGCAACCGCAAGCATTTTCTTTTGTCGATTTTAGGTGAGGCGCACTATCAGTGCCTAAAAAGAATTTTGGATTGCCTGATGATGCTGCGCTTAAAAGTGCTCGTCGATGCGCTTCTCTTTTTAAAATAGGTAGACAGTAATGATGTGGATTGATACCGCCTACAAATATATGATTTCTATTCAATAAAAGATGTTGTGGTGTAATCGTAGCCGCAATTTTTTTAGAGCTATTTAAAATAAAATCAGTAGAATCTTTTGTGGTGATATGTTCCAACACAATTCTCAAATTAGGAAATGTTTTATGTATTTTTAATAAATGCTGATCAATAAATACTTTTTCTCGATCAAAAATATCAATTTCTGGATCTACCACTTCACCATGTAATAAAAGGGCTACATCTAATTTTTCCATAAGCTCAAAAATATCATAACAATCATCAATATTTCTGACGCCAGAATCTGAATTGGTTGTGGCACCCGCTGGGTAATATTTAATACCTACAATTTGTTTATGTTCAGGGATCTTTTTAATTTCATCGAGTGAAGTTTTATCTGTGAGATATAAAGTCATGAGAGGTTGAAAGTGGTTATTACTTTCCAAAGCATTTTTAATTCTAGATTCATATTGAATTGCTTGGTCTACTGTCGTGATAGGCGGTTTTAAATTAGGCATCACAAGCGCTCTCGCAAATTGCTTCGCAGTATAAGGAACGACTAAAGCCATAAGTGTATCATCTCTTAAATGCACATGAAAATCATCTGGGGTGGTAATTGTTAAAGTCTTAGTCATGTTTTTTTACTTTCAATGCCTCATCATATAAATAATTCTTATTAACTTTTAATATCTCAACGCCTAATTTCACTGCCACATTAGTAGGCATATGATTGAGTAATATTTTTAATATTCTATGCTGATCTTCAGTGAGCAATTCTTTTTTTTCATGGCAAATGGGAGCAACTAAAATCACAAACTCACCCTTTTGAAAATTACTATCGCTTTCAATCTTTTCTTTAACGTCTGAAATTTTACCCCGATAAATACTTTCAAATGTTTTAGTAAGTTCACGTGCCACGACAATCTCATGTTGATCTCCAAAAAAAATAGCCATATCGCTTAAGCTTCTAATGATACGGTGAGGTGCCTCATAAAAAATCATGGGACATGATTGTATTTGAAGACTCTCGAATACTTTTATTCTTTGACTGCTAGTGGTCGGTAAAAATCCATAAAAATGAAAGCTCGTATGTTCCATCCCTGAAACAGAATAAGCAGTTGTAAGGGCTGAGACGCCTGGAATAGGAATAATTTCAAAACCCGCTGCTGCTACCTCCTTCACAATCAAACCGCCAGGATCGCTTATATTAGGGGTCCCTGCATCTGACACCAATGCAATATGTTTGCCGTCTTTTAAGTATTCAATGATTTTTTGTACCGACGCTTTTTCATTATGTTGATGCACTGCAAATTGTTTTTTTTCAATAGAAAAATGGGACAAAAGACCTTGCGTATGTCTTGTATCTTCGGAAGCAATAAAGTGTACTAATTTAAAAGTTTCAAGCGCTCTATAGGTAATATCATTTAAATTGCCTATAGGGGTCGCTACTACATACAATTTTCCACTCATCATTAACGGCCCAATTATTTTTAAAGCATTCAAGAAAGCTCTTTTAAATCGCTCGCTCAAGACTTCTTTAAAAGAGATATAATCATTTTGTCACATATCAATACTATGTTAATAAAAGTTTAGAGGAAGCTATGCTTAAACATATCAAATTACTTTTTATCTCATTCATCTTATTACAACTCTTAGGATGCCCAGCTGCTATCATTGGTGGCGGTGCTATAGGCATTGATACAGCTGTTGATCGAAGAACCCCAGGTATTATTACTGAAGACACAACCATTGAATTAAAAGCATTTGCTGCTATTCAAAATTTTAAGGAGGAAGTTAGTTCAAGTGTTGTGAGTTATAACGGTCATGTACTTATTGTAGGTCAAGTGCAAAACCAAGAAGTTAAAACAAAGATCGAAAATAAGGTTAAAGAAATTACCAACGTAAAATCTGTTATTAACGAATTGACCGTGGATGCTATCGCTTCTATTTCCTCTCGTGCAGAAGATACTTTAATTACCTCTAATGTTAAAGCACGTTTAATTAAAGAAAATAAAGTGTCCCCGTTCCATGTCAAAGTAATCACAGAAAATAAAATTGTTTATCTCATGGGCATATTGACTGAGAAAGAAGCTAAAGAAGCTGAAGATATTGCCAAAAATACAAATAAAGTTACTAAAGTCGTTAAATTATTTGAATATATCAATAAATAAACGATTTATCTTTTAGCTTAACTTATTGAAAATAAAGAACTATTAATTAGCCTAGGCCTTACTAAATAGAGGCCTTAGCTATTATTGATTTAATTGAAGATGTTGCTATAATGGTTTCTCATAGTTTTTTCAAAACATTCAAGTTAGTTCTTAAACCCCAAAATAAACTACCCGTAATACTAGCTAGCTTAATTACAGATTTAATCCATTAGAGGTCATCATGAGTAAAAATATTATCCATTTATCAGACGCAACATTCGAAACTGAAGTGCTTCAATCAACCGTCCCTGTTCTTGTAGACTATTGGGCAGAATGGTGTGGGCCTTGCAAAATGATTGCGCCAATTCTTGATGAAATATGTAAAGACTACGACGGCAAATTAAAAATTGCTAAATTAAATATTGATGAAAATGCACAAACGCCGGCTAAATTTGGTATCAGAGGTATTCCTACTTTAATGATTTTTAAAAATGGTAATGTCGAAGCGACTAAAGTCGGTGCCTTATCAAAATCTCAATTAACCACATTTATTGATAGCAACATCTAAAGCTAATACTCCTCCTTAAAAACCCCTCAACGTAACACTAATCGGAAACCCTCAAATATGCATTTATCTGAATTAAAACATCTCCCTATTGCACAACTCGTAGAAATGGCGATCACAGACGAAATCGAAAATGCGAGTCGTATGAGAAAGCAAGACTTGATCTTCGCGATCTTAAAAAATAAGGCAAAAAAAGGGGATAGTATTTTTGGAGATGGTACTCTAGAGGTGCTTCAAGATGGCTTTGGATTCCTAAGATCACCAGATACTTCATATCTCGCAGGTCCTGATGATATCTATGTGTCACCTTCACAAATTCGCCGCTTCAATCTTCATACGGGCGATACAATTCAAGGTGAAATTAGAACACCTAAAGATGGTGAGCGTTACTTTGCACTGGTCAAAGTTGATCAAGTCAATAATGAAGCCCCAGAAAATACAAAACACAAAATTCTCTTTGAAAACTTAACGCCTCTTTTCCCAACCATACCTCTTACATTGGAAAGAGATATCAATGGCGAAGAAAATATCACAAGTCGAGTGATTGATATGATCGCGCCCATTGGTAAAGGTCAACGTGGTTTGATTGTAGCGAGTCCTAAGAGCGGCAAAACTGTGATGATGCAAAATATTGCGCATGCAATTACTGTGAATCATCCTGATGTTTCTTTGATCGTGCTTCTGATTGACGAAAGACCTGAGGAAGTCACTGAGATGACACGATCCGTGAAGGGTGAAGTTGTTGCATCTACATTTGATGAACCGGCAACACGTCACGTTCAAGTCGCTGAAATGGTGCTCGAAAAAGCAAAGCGTCTTGTTGAACATAAAAAAGATGTGGTAATCCTTTTAGATTCCATTACACGATTAGCAAGAGCCTATAACACCGTCATTCCTTCATCAGGCAAGGTGCTCACGGGCGGTGTCGATGCCAATGCGCTTCAAAAACCAAAACGTTTCTTTGGTGCAGCGCGTAATATTGAAGAAGGTGGTTCACTCACCATCTTAGCGACTGCGCTTATTGATACTGGATCTCGTATGGACGACGTGATTTACGAAGAATTTAAGGGTACGGGCAATATGGAAATTCACTTAGATCGGAAGATGGCCGAAAAACGTCTCTATCCTGCAATTAATGTGAATAAATCAGGTACTCGTAAGGAAGAGCTTCTTATTCCTAAAGATAATTTACAGAAAATCTGGGTCCTAAGAAAACTCCTTCACCCAATGGACGACCTGGAAGCGATGGAATTCTTACTGGATAAGATTAAAGCCACTAAAAATAACAATGACTTTTTCGACAGCATGCGAAGAGGTTAAGGCGTGAAATTGATTGATTTTTGCTCCTAAATCATTGATAATGCGCATCTATTGAACGAAAGTTGGAAAAATTATGAAAGCTGATATACACCCAAATTACCCTGAAATTAATATCACATGTAGCTGTGGTAATAAATTCAAGACACATTCAACTGTTGGTAAAGATATGAACATTGAAGTTTGCTCACTTTGTCATCCTTTCTACACAGGCAAACAAAAGATTTTAGATACTGCAGGCCGCGTTGAAAAATTCAAACAAAAATATGGCATGTAAGCGTCAATTCCTATTTCAAAAGGCAGCATAGGCTGCCTTTTTTTTTATAAATTATGCGATTTCAACTCGAACATGACTGGCAAGACAATATGGCCACACCTCGAAGCCGATTGGGTGAGCGGGCCAAAATTCATTCTTTTGTCGTCTTATGTTTAATCTGGGTATTTGCTGGTCTTTTCGGGCACGCACCATGGAAAGGCTATGAAACTCAAAGTATAAGTGCAATTCATGCTGTATTGAATGGTCATCTATTAGCACCTCTTGCTGCAAGTGAAGATACACTCACTAGTCCCCCACTTTACTATTGGACTGGAGCCATCTTAGGCAAACTTCTAACGCCACTTATATCACTGCATGATGCCAGTCGTCTCATTAATGCCTTATGGATGGGACTTACGATTTTAATGATCGGCATGACAAACCGAGAATTATGGGGCATCGGATTTGGAAGACAAGCAGCACTGGTCTTTATTGGCTCAGTCGGTCTAATCTTTAACGTGCATACGCTTATGCCTGGCATTGCGACTTTAACTGGCCTCACGATGGGATTTTATGGTTTAGCACTCTCTAAAAGACGCCCTTTTAGATCAGCCATCCTCTTAGGCGTTGGATTAGGATTAAGCTTTTTATCAGGAGGTGTCGTACCTCTCTTAAGCCTTATTCTTTCAGCACTTCTTCTACCCATATGCTTTGAAATATGGCAAACACGCCGTTATGGGCTTGTTTTAGCTTTAAGTTTATGTATGAGTTTACCGTTTTTACTTCTATGGCCGATATTGCTCTGGTGGCAAAGACCCGAGATGTTTGCAGCATGGATCAATAACTTTCATTTATTCCAAAAGCAAAATTATATTTTTTACATCAAAAATCTTTCATGGTTTGCTTGGCCAGCCCTTCCTTTGGCGATCTGGGGTTTATGGAAATTCAAATATAAAATATGGTCACAAGCTAAATTTCAATTACCTATTATTTTTTTCGTATCAACACTTATCATCACAGCTTCTTATGCAAAAACAAATCAGGCACTTTTGATGCCATTTTTAATTCCATTATCCACTATTGCAGCAGGAAGTATTGAGACTTTAAGAAGAGGTGCTGCGAGTGCATTGAACTGGTTTGGCATTATTTTATTTTCAACCCTCCTCTTTCTTATTTGGCTTGGTTGGAGTGCAATGCTTACAGGCTACCCACAAAAAACCTATGAGCGCATGCAATTCTTAGCGCAAACCAATGAATCTCATTTCAATATTTTTATTTTAATTATTGCAATCCTTCTTACAGCCATTTGGATTTTTTCTATGATTAAAACAAGAATTACAAATCGCTCATGCACAACCAATTGGTCAATTGGCCTCACAGTATGCTGGGCTCTTCTAATGGCTTTATGGCTTCCATGGATTAATCACAAAAAAGACTTTAGTCCGCTCTTTTTATCTATGAAAAAAGTCATCCAAGATAAAACTTGTCTCACTACACACAATATCAATGACGCACAAATTGATTTGATTGATTATTATTTAAATATCAAAGTCACCAGAGAAGGTGACCGAAGTAATTGTCATTACTTACTTGTGTATCAATCACACAAAAAAGATCTCCCACCGATGACTGAAAATTGGAAATTAGTTTGGAGTGGAAAACAACCTGGCGATAAAAATAATTACAAACTATTCTATAAAGAATAAAAAATCAAAGATACTTTTTGATTGCATCAATCACAATCACTTCTAAATCTCTACCCGCATTTTTTGCAACGTGCTCTTTAATTTGATTGCGCATAGGTGGCGCCCAAAATTTCTTTAAATGATTTGCAATCTCGTCTTTCGCTTTTTCTTGATCCGGATAGGATTTAAAAAAAGAGCCGATCTGATTAGCCATGGTAACAAGTTGATCAATATTCATAATTAATTTTTTGTAACTCTTTCAGCATAAGTATAAATTACATAATGAGGAGTTCTTGCGAAGCCAACCAAACATAAGCCATATTTTAACGCAGATCGTATAGCAAGTCCCGTGGGTGCCGATATAGCGATCAACATCGAAACACCTAGCATCACTGTTTTTTGGACCATCTCATAACTTGCACGACTAGTTGTGATCACAAAACCTTGATCGGTGATGTCTTGTGATTTAAGTGCGCCAATCAATTTATCTAAGGCGTTGTGTCGACCCACATCTTCCCGCACAATTTGAATCTCGCCTTCTTGGTTGGCCCATGCGCATGCATGTGTCGCACCTGTCCTCTTTTGCAATGTTTGTGAGGTATGGATTGCCTCGAGCGCTTTAATCATCACACTCTCTTCAATCGTTAAAGGATAATCTATTTTTTTTTCTGGCAATCTTAATGCTTGGTCTAAATTTTCAGCGCCACATAAACCACAGCCTGTTCGGCCAAGCAAATTTCTTCGCTTATCTCTGAGTGACTGAAAACACGATGACGCGACATTAATTTGAAGTTCGATGCCATTAGTTTGATGAATAATTTCAATCCCGTACACATCTTTTTTATTTTCTACAATACCTTCTGAAATAGAAAAGCCTAAAGCAAAATCCTCAAGATCTGACGGAGAGGCAAGCATGACAGCATGGGAGATGCCGTTATACACAAATGCAATCGGCACTTCTTCTGCAATATCATCTTTTTCGATCTTATTTGCATAGCTTTTTAAAACTTCATAAGTCCTAAAACTATGCTCTGTATCAATAAAAAGATTTTTTGCCACTGATTAAAGCTAATGAATTTTTAATGCGTTAAATTTACCTGCAAATTCAATCTGCTCTTCACTGAAATGTTGATATTGTTTCTGCCAATCAGATAATTGTGTCACCTTACTGACTTGCACCGCTGTCACTTTAAATTCAGGGCAATTTGTCGCCCAATCTGAGTTGTCTGTCGTAATCACATTAGCCCCTGATTCAGGATGGTGGAATGTTGTATAAATCACACCGGGCTGAACGCGATCTGTAATATGAGCTCTTAATACAGTTTCCCCTGCTCGACTTACAATACCTACCCAATCACCCGATTGAATACCTCTCTCTTCGGCATCATGTGGATGAATCTCAACTACATCTTCCTCATGCCACGCGGTATTTTTTGTTCTTCTTGTTTGTGCGCCCACATTGTATTGAGACAGTATTCTGCCTGTCGTTAAAATGAGTGGGAATTTCTTTGTCACTTTTTCAGAGGTAGGCACATACTCGGTAATAATAAATTTACCTTTACCACGCACGAATTCATCGATATGCATGGTGGGTGTTCCAAGAGGATGCTCTTCATTACAAGGCCATTGAATACTGCCTAATTCATCTAACTTCTGATAACTCACACCTTTAAATGTGGGGGTAAGTTTTGCAATCTCGTCCATAATATCTGAAGCATGCTTGTACTCCATTTTGTAACCTAATGCATTACAAAGCATTTGGGTGATCTCCCAATCTTCATAACCATTCTTAGGCGACATCACTTTCCTTACTCTCGAAATACGTCGTTCTGCATTGGTATATGTGCCATTCTTTTCTAAGAATGAAGAGCCTGGGAAGAATACATGCGCATACATTGCGGTTTCATTTAAAAATAAATCTTGCACAATGACACACTCCATTGATTCCAATGCATGTGTCACATGCTGCGTATTTGGATCTGATTGGGCAATATCTTCACCTTCACAATAGAGTGCTTTAAATTGTCCATCGATCGCAATATCTAACATATTAGGAATTCTTAAGCCGGGTTCACTTTGTAATTTCACATTCCAAGCTTTTTCAAATAAAGCTAAGGTCGATTTATCAGATACATGTCGATATCCTGTAAATTCATGGGGAAAAGATCCCATATCACAGGCACCTTGGACATTATTTTGTCCTCGTAAAGGATTAACCCCCACGCCTTCTCGTCCGATGTTACCTGTCAACATCGCAAGATTTGCGATTCCTATCACCATCGTTGAACCTTGACTATGTTCTGTCACACCCAATCCATAATAGATCGCAGCATTACCCCCTGTTGCAAAAAGTCTTGCAGCAGCTCTGACCTTTTTCGCATCCACACCTGTATAAGCACTCATCACTTCAGGTGAGTTTTCAGGTTTAATAATAAAATCTTTCCAAACTTTAAAAGCTTCGTCTTCACATCGCACTCTGACGAATGATTCGTCAAAAAGATTTTCTGTCACGATCGTATGTGCTAAAGCGTTAATCATTGCCACGTTGGAACCAGGTTTAAGTTTTAAATGATAATCAGATCTGACATGAGGAGATTGATCTACAAGATCAATGGCTCTTGGGTCTAGAATAATAAGTTTCGCACCTTCTCTTAAACGTTTTTTCATTTGTGACGCGAACACAGGGTGACCATCTGTAGGATTAGCCCCGATAATCATGATCACATCTGAATACATTACTGAGTCAAAATTCTGAGTACCTGCTGATTCACCTAGGGTTTGCTTAAGTCCATATCCTGTTGGCGAATGGCAGACACGCGCGCACGTATCTATATTATTATTACCCAATGCGGCACGCACTAATTTTTGTACGACATACACTTCCTCATTCGTACAGCGTGAGGATGAAATAGCACCGACTGAATCACGGCCATATTTTTTTTGAATCCGCTTAATCTCACTTGCTGCGTGGTTAATCGCGACATCCCAAGTCACTTTTTCCCAAGGATCATGAATACTTTTGCGAATCATCGGTGTCGTAATGCGATCTTTATGTGTAGCGTACCCCCAAGCAAACCTTCCTTTAACGCAGGAATGTCCATGATTAGCACCACCATCTTTATTTGGCGTCATACGAACCACTTCTTCACCTTTCATTTCCGCATGGAATGAACAACCAACACCACAATAAGCACAAGTTGTAGTCACACTATGTTCAGGAACACCTGCTTCAATGATGGTATTTTCAATAAGGGTTGCCGTTGGGCATACTTGCACACATGCGCCGCATGAAACGCACTCTGAATCTTTAAAATCTTTATTTCCTGCTGATACTTTGGAATCAAAACCCCGACCTTGAATGGTCAGCGCATAAGTCCCTTGCACTTCTTCACAGGCCCTGACACATCTTGAACATACAATGCACTTTGAAGGATCAAACGTAAAATAAGGATTTGAAGTGTCTTTAACACTCTTTAGATGATTTTCTCCTTCATAACCATAACGCACATCTCGAAGCCCGACTGCACCTGCCATATCTTGCAACTCGCAATCACCATTCGTCGCACAAGTTAAACAATCGAGCGGATGGTCAGAGATATAAAGCTCCATGACGCCACGCCTAATATCAGCAAGTTTTGGGGTTTGTGTGTGAACTTTTATGCCTTCTGCGACAGGCGTTGTACAAGAAGCGGGGTAACCTCGACGACCTTCAATCTCAACAAGGCAAAGGCGGCATGAGCCAAAAGGTTCTAAGCTATCTGTGGCACATAATTTAGGAACTGTCACACCTGATATAGATGCGGCATGCATAATAGATGTACCCTCAGGCACTGAGACAGATACGCCATCAATCGTTAAATTGATAGTTTTATCTGAAGCTCTTTTTGGCGTTCCAAAATCTTTTACATCATCCATATCAAGGTCTCGAAAAAAATCATTAAATCAATATGTTAGTTTATGCCTTAGAGTCTATCGCATCAACCCCAAAGTCTTTAGAGAAATGATTTAAAGCGCTCAAAACAGGAAAAGGCGTCATACCACCTAATGCACACAAAGACCCATTTAACATCGTGTCAGCAAGATCCCTCACTAATGCAATATGCTTATTAACATCATGCCCTTGCATAATATGGTCTATTACTTCAATACCCCGCGTCGATCCAATGCGACAGGGTGTACATTTGCCGCATGATTCAATTGCACAAAAATTAAATGCGTAACGTGCCATCTTCGCCATATTTACCGTTTCATCAAACGCCACAATGCCACCGTGACCCAAGACCGCAAAGATTTCAGAAAATTTTTCATAATCGAGTGGAGTATCAAATTGCGATTCGGGTAAATAGGCGCCCAAGGGTCCGCCTACTTGCACTGCTTTAATAGGCTTGCCTGATAAAGAGCCTCCGCCAAAATCGTAAAGAAGCTCCCTTAAAGTTATACCAAAGGCTTTCTCAACAAGACCCGTGCGCTTTAAATTTCCTGCCAACTGAATAGGAAGCGTGCCTCGTGATTTACCCATACCAAAATCTTGATAATACTTAGCACCTTTAGCCAAAATAATGGGTACAGTCGCTAATGAAACCACGTTGTTTACAACCGTAGGTTTACCAAATAGACCTTCGATTGCGGGGAGCGGTGGTTTAAATCGCACCAATCCTCTTTTGCCTTCTAGGCTCTCTAACAACGAAGTTTCTTCACCACAAATATACGCGCCTGCTGCGCGTCTTACTTCTAAATGAAAAGATTTACCTGACTTCAAAATATCTTCACCTAGATAATCAATCTTTGTCGCTTGGTGAATGGCTTCATTTAAAGTTTTTAGTGCATGAGGATATTCGGAACGTAAATAGATATATCCTTGTGTGGCGCCTACAGCAAGGCCAGCGATAATCATACCCTCAATTAAAACAAAGGGGTCGCCTTCCATAATCATACGATCTGAATACGTGCCTGAATCACCTTCATCCGCATTACATACAATATATTTTTGTGTGGCTTGGGTATCTAATACCGTTTTCCATTTAATTCCTGTAGGAAAAGCTGCGCCACCTCGGCCTCTCAGGCCAGAAGCTGTAACGGTTTCCACAATTGCTTCAGGTTTTAAATTTAATGCATTTTTTAAGCCTTGAAATCCATCATGCGCCATGTACTGATCAATATTGGTAGGCTCGGTGATACCCATACGCGCAAAAGTTAAGCGCTCTTGTTTTTTTAACCAGTCGATTTCACTGACGAGGCCTAGCGCGAGGGGGTGCTCGCCACCATTGATAAAATCTGCATCAAATAAAGACTTCACATCGCTTGGATTGATAGGGCCAAAACCTATGCGGCCTTGAGGCGTTTCTAATTCAACTAAAGTTTCTAGCCAAAATAATCCGCGCGAACTATTGCGAATGATTTGAATGTCTAATTTTTTAGCCTGCGCTTCTTTTGAAATTGCTACGGCAACTTCATTAGCGCCAAGAGATAGTGCTGTTGAATCGATAGGTACAAAAATTTTAATGGTCATGACGCATTCTTTAAATCTGAAATTAGTTGATCTATTTTTTTATTGTCTACACGGCCATAAACTTCTTCATTAATCATCACACTTGGAGAGCATGCACAATTTCCTAAACAATAAATTGGCTCTAAAGTGAAGGCGCCATCAGGAGTGGTTTCATGAAATTCAATACCCAGTTTATTTTTAATATGAATTTCAAGCGCGTCGCTTCCCAGAGCCTGGCAAGACTCTGCGCGACAAACCTGTAAAATATGGCGGCCAGGTTGATGTGTTCTAAAATGATGATAAAAAGTCACAACACCATGGACTTCAGCCACAGACAAACTCAAAGCTTTTGCAATTAGAGAATAAGCCAATTCTGGCACATAGCCTATGTCATCTTGAATGGCATGTAAAAGAGGCAATAAGGCCCCAGGCATAGATTGATACTCCAAAATATGTTGATTAATGATCTTATAATCTTGAGGATTTAAGACAAGGTCTTCCAACGATATCTCCAGATATTTCTTGAGCGCTTGTCTCAAGAGCAAAATTAAAGTGGTATTATAAATTATTAAGATGATATCCACTTAAGTAAGTTCATTAATGAAGGGGCGCTAATGATGAAAGCACAAAAAGAAAGCAACTATTTTCATGGGGGCTGCCCTCATGACTGTCCTGATACCTGCTCAATGGTTTATGAGGTAGAAGACAATAAACTCATAGGCGTCAAAGGCAACGTGGATCATCCAATGACGCGTGGTGGACTATGTGTGAAACTTCAAGATTATGAAAAGCGTCACTACCATCCAGATCGCCTTCTATACCCTATGAAGCGAATCGGTCCGAAGGGTACAAAACAATTTAAAAGAATTTCCTGGGATGAAGCGCTCGATACCATAGTTGATAAATGGCAATCCATTATTAAAGAATTTGGTTCAGAAGCCATTATGCCCAACAGCTACTTAGGTAATCAAGGCTTGGTGCATGGCATGAACGGTGGGGACTCTTTCTTTGCTCGACTAGGAGCAACTGTTACTGAAAGAACATTCTGCGGGGAGGGTTCGGCCACCGCTTGGCTACTAACCCTTGGGCCTACTGCGGGGGTCGATCCAGAGAGTTTTATTCATTCAAAATTTATTATTATTTGGGCTTGTAACTCGGTCAGCACCAATGTCCATCATTGGCATATTGTTAAAGAAGCACAAAAGAAAGGCTCAAAGGTTGTTGTCATTGACGCTTATGCTTCAAGAACGGCTAAAGAAGCAGATTGGCATATCTGTCCTAAGCCAGGCACTGATGGTGCTTTAGCGATGGCAATGATGCATGTGATTATTGAAGAAGGATTAGTGGATCAAGACTATGTAGATAAATATACAGTAGGTTTCCCAGAATTAGCAGAACTTGCAAAAAAAAGAAGTCCTGAGTGGGCAGAAGAAATCACAGGTGTCTTAGCAAATGATATTCGAAGATTAGCCCGAGAGTACGCAACCACTAACCCATCGGCTATCAGAATTGGTGTGGCCCTTGAAAAAAGCTGGGGAGGAAGCCAGGCTATTAGAGCTGTTGCATGCCTTCCGGCTCTGACTGGGGCTTGGCGTCATGTAGGTGGAGGTATCCTTCAATTTCCAGTATGGGAGCAGCCTTACAGATTTGATGTCATTTGTAGGCCTGACTTAATTCCAGAAGGCACACAAGTTGTAAATAATCTTCAGCTGGGTCGTGTTTTAACGGGCGAACAAAAACTAAAAGTGCCTATCAAGTCAATGATGTGTTGGAATACAAATCCAGTCACTCAATCAACGGAAAGCGAAAAAATATTAGAGGGTTTGAAGCGCGAAGATTTATTTTTAGTTTCCGCAGAACACTTTATTTCCGACACTGCAGCCTATGCTGATATCCTTCTCCCAGCATCCATGGGCGCAGAACAAGAGGATATCATTCTATCTTGGGGTCATTTATACCTCACCTACAATACAAAATGTATAGAGTCCCCGGGTGAAGCCGTGCCAAATTATGAAATTTTTAGACGTCTTGCTAAAAGATTTGGTTTTGAAGAAGAATGTTTTAAATGGTCGGATACTGAATGTCTTCAACATTATATCGACTGGAGCTCTCCAGCCTGCAAAGATATTGATTTGGATTATTTAAAAAAACATGGTTATGCGAGAATCAATGTGGGTACAAAAGATAATCGAGCACCTCATAAAGAAGGAAAGTTTCCAACGCCGTCTGGCAAATGTGAATTTAGGGTAGTTGGAGCCAAGAATTTTGTTGCTGGGCCCTTTAGGCAAATGTACGAAGCTTTTCAGCCAGGAGAGGATATTCCTGAGTTGCCTGATTATGTGCCGTCCAAAGAGACAGCATCCGCAAATCCAGCCTTAGCAAAAAAGTATCCATTAAATATTTTGGCGCCAAAAAGTCATGGCTTCATTAATTCGAGTTACGCCAATATCGAAAATAAACTTAAGGCTCAAGGAGAGCAGTTTGTGATGATTCATCCATTGGATGCAGAAGAAAGAGGTATTAAAAATGGCGATCGAGCGAAAGTATTTAACGATCGAGGGTTCTTTGAAGCTATATCAAAAATAACAACTGATGTTAATAAAGGAATCGTGGTTACAACGCTAGGCTATTGGAGACAACTAAATAATGGTGTCGTCAATTCAGTGAGCTCCAATGCTTTTGGTGATATGGGAAACTCACCAACCTCACATGATTGCTTGGTCGAAGTTCAATTGGCTTAATTGAATTGACGATGCAGAGCCTCCCTCTATGGGATTAACAGATCAATTTCATCGAAAGATTAATTATCTTCGATTATCTATTACTGATCGATGCGATTTTCGTTGCGTTTATTGTATGAGCGAAGATATGCAATTTTTACCTCGCGATGAAGTTCTGTCCCTTGAAGAATCTGCCAGAATTATAAAAATTTTTGCTTCTCTTGGTGTCACAAAAGTAAGGATTACGGGTGGAGAGCCTTTGGTTAGAAAAAATATTTCATGGTTTTTTCATGAAATATCAACTATTAAACTTCTAAAAGAAATTGTCATTACTACGAATGCTAGTCAGCTAGCGCAGCATGCGCGTATGCTTAAAATGTCTCAAGTTAAACGTATTAATATTAGTCTTGATAGTCTTGATCCTGTTCTTTTCAAAAAAATCACGCGCACGGGTGACTTAAATAAAGTATTGCTCGGTATTGATGAGGCGATCAAAGAAGGCTTTTCGAATCTCAAACTTAATACCGTTTTAATGAAAGGGATCAATGATCACGAAGCAATCGATTTAGTTAACTTTGCATTGCATAGAAAGATGGATATTTCTTTTATAGAAGAAATGCCTTTAGGCGATGTTGATCATATAAGAAAAGATACTTACATTAGCAATGATGAAGTATTAAAAAATTTACAAAATCATTTTAATTTAATACCAACCACTTTTACTTCAGGCGGTCCTGCAAAATATTGGCAACTTGCCAATCAATCAACTAAAGTAGGTTTCATTTCTCCACATAGTCATAATTTTTGCAACACTTGCAATCGCGTGAGAGTGTCATCTAAGGGCGAATTATTTTTATGCTTAGGGCAGGAAGAAAAAATAGAGCTCATGCCTCTCTTGCGACAATATCCCAATGAAGATTGGCCTATTCAAAAAGCTATTATAGATAGCATGGCGATCAAACCAGAAGCACACGATTTTAATCTTGAAATTACTAAACCTGCCGTCGTGCGCTTTATGTCGCATACCGGGGGTTAAATTTAAGTGGATGAGAAAATCGCTGTGGTCATTTTAGCTGGTGGCCAATCAAAACGTATGCAGGTTCAAAATAAGGCAACTGTTTTATTTAAAGGCAAGCCTTTAATTGGGTATGTCATTGACCGTATGAAACCGCAAGCAGAACATATTTTTATTAATACGCATCAAAATCAGAATGATTTTGATGTATTTCATTTGCCTCTTATCGATGATGTATTAACTATTCAAGAAGGTCCTCTTTTAGGTATCTTAACTAGCTTACAGTTAATCAAAACAGGTTGGATCCAGTTTGTACCTTGTGACACACCCAATCTTCCAGATAATCTTATTGCAAATTTACTAAGAGAAAATAAAGCAAAAAAAACCCTAATTGCGGTGCCTGAAACGAGCGACGGTCTTCAATCAGCATGTCTTTTATGTCATTCATCCACATTAAATAATCTTCAAGATTTTTTTAATCGAGGAGGACGTAAGATTGAAGACTGGATAAGACAATTATCTTTTTCTATTGTGCGATTTCATGATCAGTCACAATTTATTAATATCAATACACAAGAAGAGTTAAATAAAACATCTCAATGAAAAAAGATATCAGCTTAAGTGATTTAATTTCTGAATCGAATACAGTTCATGATTACGATCCTAATGCGATGTCAGTTGAAAAAGCCAAAATATGGATTTCTAATTTTTTAAAACCTAGCGACCAACAAGAAATCATACATATCAAAGATGCGCTCCATCGTATTGTCGCCGAATCTATCACATCATCTATTAATGTTCCAAATCATGACAATTCAGCCATGGATGGTTATGCAATCAATACAAACATTCTTAACGGTGAAGGTCCTTTTAGTCTCAAAGTGACAGGTAAGCTCTTGGCAGGTAATCAATTAGAGGGTAATGCAAATGAAGCCGTTCGCATCATGACAGGAGCCAGTATCCCCTCTGGATTAAACGCAGTCATTCCACAAGAGTATGTTGAACTCAATGAAGGTGTAATTACATTCAAAATAAAACCACATATCAATCAAAACATTCGACGCTTAGGGGAGGATATCAAAAGTGGACAAGCAATATTTCAATGCGGTCGAAAGCTAGAACCTTGTGATTTAGGTTTGCTTGCGTCACTTGGTATAGATTCAATCAAAGTTTACCGAAAAATTAAAGTAGCTTTTTTTTCAACAGGCGATGAAATTGTTTCACTCGGTAATCCTTTGTCAGTAGGTCAAGTTTTCGACAGTAATCGCTATAGTCTCATTGGCCTTTTAAAAAGTCTTGATGTGGAAGCGATCGATTTTGGCGTCATCCCTGACAATAAAAAAATCATTGAAGATACATTAAAAAAAGCAAGTGATATAGCAGATGTCGTAATTACAACAGGAGGCGTTTCTGTAGGCGAAGCGGATTATATGAAAGAAATATTAAAAAAAATAGGCGAAATCTTATTTTGGAAAATTTCTATGAAACCAGGACGGCCTCTCGCGTATGGGAAAATTGGTCACTGTCATTATTTTGGACTTCCAGGAAATCCTGTGTCAACGATGGTCACTTTTTATCAATTTGTAAGAGAAGCTATTCTTACTTTATCAGGTCAAACACCTATTCACAAAACACCCCTCATCAGAGCACAACTTTTATCGCCGATTAAAAAAGTACCTGGCCGAACTGAGTTTCAAAGAGGTATTTATGAACAAGGCTACGAAGGCACTTTTAAAGTAAGTCCTCTCAAAGATCAAGGCTCAGGTATTCTAAGATCTATGAGTGAGGCGAATTGTTTTATTGTACTTCATGAAGATACGGCACATTTAGAAAAAGATATGTGGGTCGATATTCAGTTATTTGATAGCCTTTTTTAAAGCTCAAAAAAAGTAATTTTTTTATAAAAAAAGTTCCTTAAACCCTTCAATTTTTTTCTAAAATCCCATCACTTTTTTATTAAAAATCGCTTAATATAGAGACGTGGAAATCAATAAAAAAGTCCCTTCATTTAAACTTCCTGGCACGAGTGGTCTTCAATTTAATCTGTCAGATTTCAAAGGTCGTTACCTTGTTGTTTATTTTTACCCCAAAGACGCAACTCCAGGCTGCACTACCCAAGGTGTTGACTTTAGAGATGCTTATAAAAAATTTCAGGCCCTTGATGCTGAGATATTTGGCATTTCTCGTGATACTTTAAAGTCACACGAAAACTTTAAGGCAAAATTTACCTTTCCCTTTGAGCTTTTAAGTGATGAAGAAGAAAAAGCCTGTGAATTATTCAATGTCATCAAAATGAAAAATATGTATGGTAAACAGGTAAGGGGTATTGAGCGCAGCACTTTTGTAATTGATCCTGATGGAAAATTGATTCAGGTATGGCGAGGTGTCAAAGTCGAAGGTCATGTCAAAGAAGTTTTACAATTTATTAAACAACACAACTCTATTTAACTATGGCCAAAAAAAATAGTGCAACTAAACTTTTTGTATTAGATACGAATGTTTTAATGCACGATCCCTCAAGTATTTTCCGATTTGAAGAACATGATATATACCTTCCGATGGTGACCTTGGAAGAATTAGACAATAATAAAAAAGGTGTCAGTGAGGTTGCGCGTAATGCGAGACAAACGAGTCGTAATTTAGAAGAGATTATAGGAACGCATGAAGAGAGTTTAGAAAAAGGACGCTCACTTGGTATTAAAGGCAATACACATGTTACAGGAAAGCTTTTCTTGCAAACAACAGCACTTCCTCATGATTTACCAATGCTCGCAGGTAACAAAGCTGATAACCAAATTTTAAGCATCGTTGCCTATCTTAAAAACCAAAATCCTGATCGCCAAGTTATTCTTGTTAGTAAAGATATCAATATTCGTATTAAAGCGAGAGCTTTAGGGATTGCTGCTGAAGACTATTTCAATGATAAAGTGCTTGAAGATACTGAGATGCTCTATACGGGCATTACAGAACTCCCTGAGGATTTCTGGGAGAAGCACAGTAAAGACATGGAATCATGGCAAGAGAATGGCAGAATGTTTTATCGACTGACAGGACCTATGTGTCCAAACTTTTCGATCAATGAATTTATTTTTTATGAATTCGACAAACCTTTCCATGCCATTGTTAGAAAAATTTCTGGTAAAACAGCCACACTTGAAATCATTAAAGATTTTATTAATGGTAAACATAATATTTGGGGTATCAATGCTAGAAATCGAGAGCAAAATTTTGCACTCAATCTTTTAATGGATCCTGATATCGATTTTGTATCACTTCTGGGGCAAGCAGGTACAGGTAAAACCCTTCTCACGCTTGCGGCTGGATTAGCACAAACACTCGATAAAAAAATCTACAATGAAATAATCATGACGCGTGTCACAGTGCCTGTAGGTGAGGATATCGGTTTCTTACCAGGTACAGAAGAAGAAAAAATGACACCATGGATGGGTGCATTGGAAGATAACCTAGATGTTTTAAATAAAACAGATGAAGAAGCTGGCGAATGGGGAAGAGCCGCGACACAGGATCTTATTCGTTCACGTATCAAAGTAAAGTCACTCAACTTTATGCGCGGTCGCACATTTCTTCACAAATACCTCATTATCGATGAAGCTCAAAATCTTACGCCAAAGCAGATGAAGACACTCATTACGCGCGCGGGTCCGGGGACTAAAGTTGTTTGTTTGGGTAATATTGCACAAATCGATACCCCTTATTTAACAGAAGGCAGTTCAGGTTTAACTTATGTCGTCGATCGCTTCAAGGGCTGGAATCATAATGGCCATATCACACTTGTTCGTGGTGAACGTTCGCGCTTAGCTGATTATGCTGCTGAAACACTTTAATTTTAAAGTTTCAAAAGGCTTCATTCCCTTACTGATTGCACAGTTTTTATCAGCGCTAGCTGATAATGCCCTTTTGTTTGCAGCGATTGCATTACTCACACAAATAAACTCACCTGATTGGCACCAGCCACTCCTGCTTCAGTTCTTTGTAATTTCTTATATTATTTTGGCGCCTTTCGTAGGAGGGATTGCGGATGCTTTCCCTAAAGGCCGTGTGATGTTTTATTCCAATGCCATTAAGTTTATTGGAAGTTTATCTATGTTATTGGGTATGCAGCCACTTTATGCTTATGCAATTGTGGGTGTAGGAGCTGCCTCATATTCTCCAGCTAAATACGGTATTTTGACTGAGCTCCTTCCACCTAAAGAGCTTGTGATGGCAAATGGCTGGATGGAAGGGTCAACAGTCTTTGCGATTATTCTAGGCTCAATTATTGGCGGGGCACTTGCTCAATTCGATCCGCTTGTAGCAATTATTATTATTACAGGATTATATTTGCTCGCCGCTATATTTAATCGATATATTCCAGTACTTCCTGTTGATCACAAATTACCTAAAACAAATCCTCTTTATATGATTAAAGATTTTTGGCATGCATTCAAAATATTATGGAAAGATCCTGAAGGACAATTATCTCTTGCTGTGACCACTTTGTTTTGGGGAGCAGGTGCCTCACTAAGATTAATTGTGATTGCATGGGCAGGCTATGCATTGCAATTTAATTTGGAGGAATCGACACGCTTAACTGCTATGGTTGCGTTTGGTATTGCAATTGGTTCGATAATTGCCGCGCGCTATATTAGCCTTAAAGATTCTGTGAGGGTGCTTCCTGCAGGTATTCTTATGGGTGGATTTGTAATGACTATGACTATTATCCACAACTGGCAGATTGCAGCTCTTATTTTTCTATTCATAGGGGCCTTAAGCGGATTCTTTATTGTACCGTTAAATGCACTGTTGCAGCATCGAGGTCATATACTCATTGGGGCAGGTCATTCGATTGCCGTGCAAAACTTTAATGAAAATATTGGTATTCTTTTATTAAGTGGCACTTACACTTGGATGGTCAGAGAAGAATTTTCAATTAACACAATTATTATTCTTTTAGGTTTATTTGTCAGTACGACTATGCTGGCAATCTACAAACACTACAAAAAAATTATTTAATGTAACTTAACTTGTGCTTCAGTTCGCCGCGTAATCATGCGAGCAATCGTTTGAAGGGCTGTACTCATAAATCCATGAAGTGCCATCAAATGCATTTTATAAAGTGATTGGTACATAAGTCGGGCAACAAATCCTTCGATGAACATCGATCCACCCATCAACGAACCCATCAAATTACCTACAGTTGAATACTCACCCATATTTACGAGTGAACCGTAATCTTTATAAGTGTATTGAGGTAAATTTGTTTTACCTTTGACACGAAGCTTCATAGATTTAAAAAGTAATGATACTTGTTGATGTGCCGCTTGAGCTCTTGGTGGAACAAACTGTTTCGTGCCTTCAATTGGACATGCAGCACAATCACCAAATGCAAAAATAGAATCATCATGAGTCGTTTGAAGTGTTGTGTGGACCAGCAACTGATTAATGGGATTTGTTTCTAGCCCATCTATTTTTTTTAGGAAATCAGGTGCTTTCACTCCAGCAGCCCACACGACCAAAGCTGAAGGAATAAAGCGATTGCTATGTGTCTTAACTCCTTTAGCAGAGACTTCAGTCACACGCTCATCCATATAAAGATGTATGCGTAATTTTCGCAATTCTAATTCTACGGAATGTGATAACTTTTGCGGAAGCGCTGGAAGCAAGCGAGGGCTCGCTTCAATAATAGAAATTTTTATATCACGATCAGGATTCACCCGATCAATCCCGTAGGCCGTCATCTCGCGCGTCGCTTTATGAAGCTCCGCTGCAAGTTCCACACCTGTTGCGCCTGCGCCCACGATCACAACTTCTAATTGACCTGGTTGAATTGGTTTCTTTTGTGTTTGTGCTTTTAAAATAGCATGGTGTAATTTTTGATGGAATACTTCAGCTTGCTCTTGCGTATCTAAAGCAATCGAATATTTTGCTGCACCTTTAATGCCAAAGTCGTTTGTTGTACTGCCAACAGAAATAATTAAAGTGTCATACTGAAAGCTTCTTCTCGGAATAATTTCTTTGCCATCATCATCTTCATAGGGTGCAATCGAGACTTCTTTTTTACGACGATTCAATCGATCCATTCGACCTAAGCGAAAACGAAAATGATGCCAGTGAGCTTGCGCCATATATTCCAACTCATGCTTGTCTGGATTCATACTCCCAGCAGCAATTTCATGAAGGAGTGGTTTCCATACATGAGTTTTTGTACAATCAATCAATGTGATTTCAGCTTTTTTCTTTTTACCTAGTGTATCACCAAGTCTTGTTGCAAGCTCTAAACCGCCTGCACCGCCACCTACTATCACAATCTTATGCATCTTACTTCCTTAAAATACAGACAATAAAAAAACCACTGCTGTAATTATACAGGAGTGGTTTTTTAATATTTTCTAGAAATTTTCTAGAGTTTTTGAAATTACTCGTTACCTGTAATTGTTCCTTGCGCACGAACCCATGCAATAACTTTTAATATTTCATCGACTTTAAGTCCGTTTGTAGGATCTGTAGCATCCATAATACCTAAGCCTTTTCCGCCCATACCGCCGTTTGTGCCATGCCATAAAGTTTCAAACATACCTTTGTTTGTTGCATCTTTAGGATAACGGAATGTTGGGCCAATGAGACCTGGGCCTACTTGACCCTTTGCATCGCCACCATGGCATTGAGTGCAAGAATAAAGTCCAAAAAGCTTTTTACCTTTTGCAATCGCTTCTGCATTACCCACATAAGAATTTTTACCAGTAGCTAAAAATTCTTTTGCTGCCGGCGTATCAAAGAGTGCTGGATCAAGCTTAAATGTACTTCCATCTGTTGTTTTTACAAACGAAACATCAGCAGATGCGATACCTGCAATTGTCATCATAGAAACTAGAAGCGATGACATGAGTACTTTTTTTACTAACATAATTTCTCCTAAAAAATTGTATGCATTTTGAAGGATGTTTAATCCAAAATATACATTCTAAAATGCGGTTTTAACTTCCTTAAAATCTGAAAAACACTCACTAATCTTACTCATTTTTTTAAATAAAGTCACTCATTTCTGAATGACTTTTTTAACTTTAGTTTCCTATCTTATCCCCTGAAACAGCAGGCTTATAAGGGATCCCATAATCATCTAAAATTTTCAAAATTTTAGCTTGATTTCGATCTAATGCCCCTTGAATCATTTCCATGCGGTCTTTATCTTTCTTTCGAACTGCAAGTGAAATATTAAACTCTGTCTTACCTTTTATAGTATCGAATGCATTCTTTTCTGATTTAAACTCAGGGATCGGGACAACGACTAGGGGTTCTTTAGCTTTTTTTGCATAATAACCTCCGAGGGGTCCCCAAATAATCGCAACATCAATTTTTCCTGCCACTAAATCATCGATCATGTGGCCTGGTGATAAATTGAGATCTCTTTGTAATCGGTAAGGCCGAGCATTCGCCATAAGATCATTATCACGCAACGGGATGGTGGGTGGGCTTTCGCCTACTATGCCAATAATTCCTTTTCTTAGATCCTCTGATTTCCAATCTTTAATATTATAGTTACTTGATTGACGGTATACGAAGACATAACCTGAACGATAATAAGGTTTGGAGGTGCGTAATGAATCTACATCACTGCCCATACCAATAATGACATCGCAGCGTTGTGCATTAATTGTATTTCTTAAATAGCCCTGACGATCAAGCCAAAATTCGTAAGTTAATTCTTTACCTAAATCTTTCGCTAAAACTTCTGCAATCTTATTTTCAAAGCCCTCACCCTTTTGATTGGAATAGGGTAAATTTTCAGGGTCGGCACACACTCTAAATTCATTTTCAGTAGGAATTCGATATGGCATGCCTGGCAAGCCATCTTCACGATCTTGGCCTACAGCGAATACCGATCCAGCTTGAATTGAATTTAAAACACATAAAGCTAATATTATTTTTTTAAACATTGTTTTTCCTTGGCAATGAATAATCGTGAGTCCTATAAAAAAAACACCCCGCTTAAAAAGCAGGGTGTTTATAGGACATACTAACTAACAGTTAGTTCTATAAAAAATCTTTCGATTAATTATAGGCTAAATACTGTTAAAGCACCGCCGCCAGGAGCAGCATTGTACTTAGTAAGTTCAGCATAACCACCAGCAGCGCCAAGAGCGTCTGTTGGGTTAGTTAAGCCAAGGTTCATCGCAACGCCAGCCCAACCACCAATACCTGATAAAACACCAACGTATTGTTTGCCGCCGTTTGCGTATGTGAATGCATTACCAATCACACCAGAACCCACTTGGAATTTCCAAAGTTCTTTACCTGTCTTAGCGTCAAGAGCCTTGAACCAACGATCAAGAGTTCCGTAGAACACTAAGTCTGAAGCGGTATTTAATGAACCACCCCAAGCTGAGAACTTCTCTTTGTTGTACCAAGCTTTTTTGTTAGTCATTGGATCATAAGCAGCGAAGCCACCCATAACACCGTCTGGACCAGCAAACATAGTTAATGTTGCACCAACCCATGGTTGACCTGCTACATACTTAGACTCAACTGGTTCGTATGTCATACATACGTGGTTAAGTGGTGAGTAGATAAGGCCAGTCTTAGGTGAGTAAGATGCTGGTTGTTGATCTTTTGTACCTAATGCAGCTGGGCAAACACCCTTAGCATTGTAGTCTTGGTGTGTAGAAGCTGTAGCTAACTTGTTAGGTACACCAGATTTCATGTCAATATCAGTTGCCCAGTTAACAAATGGATGTACTTTTTCTGCAGCAACTAAAACGCCGTTGTCAGCTTGCCATGTGTAAGCAAAACCGTTACGGTCATGGTGCCATGCATATGTCTTACCACCATTGTCAAATAAGATCACTTCGTTAATACCGTCGTAATCCCACTCGTCATGTGGAGTCATTTGCATACCCCAGCGTGCAACGCCAGTGTTTAAGTCACGTGCGAAAACAGTCATTGACCATTTATTGTCGCCTGGACGTACATCTGGATTCCAAACTGATGGGTTACCTGTACCGTAGTACACTAAGTTTGTTTTTGGATCATATGGCCACCAGCCCCAAACAGAGCCACCACCATGTTGCCAACCATCTTTAACTGCTTGTGGTTTCAACCATGTTGAAAGACCAAGATCTTTTACGCCACCTTTTAACTTAGCAGTGTCAATTTTCTTGAATGAACCGCCTTGTTTGTTACCACCATTAACGTCTTCATAGACTGATAATGCTGAGTAAAGTGGTGTGTCTTTGTTAAAGTCTTTGCCGATTAATACTTCGGAATCAGGACCTGTTGAGTAAGCTTTCCAAGCTAACTTGCCGTCTAATGTGTAAGCTGCCATAAAGCAACGAACACCGAATTCAGCACCAGAACAACCTGTTAAGATTTTGTCTTTAATTACGTGAGGCGCATTTGTGTTTGTAGCACCAACTTTAGGGTCATTGTTTTTAGCGTCCCATATTTTTTTACCTGACTTAGCATCCAAAGCAACTAAAGTACCATCGTTTTGTTGTAAGAAGATTTTACCGTCGCCATAACCAAGACCGCGTGAAACGTTGTCACAGCAGAGAACTGCTTGAACTGATGGATCTTGTTTTGGGAAGTAAGACCAAACGATTTTTTGATTGTCGTTTAAGTCAAGCGCATAGATGTTATTTGGGAATGCTGTATGAACATACATCATGTTACCAATAACTAAAGGAGCACCTTCATGACCACGGTTTACACCGGTTGCGAATGTCCATGCTGCTTTAAGGTTCTTTACGTTACCTTGATTGATTTGTGTTAACTTGCTGTATGCTTGATTTGTGTAGTCACCGCGTGGTGCTGCCCAGTTATCAGCATTAGCAATCGCTTTTTCTTGATCAGCAGCTGCTGAAGCAATCATTGGCATTGCCACTGAAAGACCAGCTACTAAACCAAGAGCTAACTTGATTTTATTAAGTTTCATATAAATCTCCGTAGTTATTACTAAGGGTTTTAAAAAGAAGTAAACTCTCTAATCACTTTAAATTTTAAAGTGTTTCACTTTAAGACTCGAAGGTGCTTCGAAGGCTTACTTTCAGCACAATTTGACTTATGCTTAATTAGTAATATATGCCTCTTTTTTTAGAATTGCAACAATTTCGTTACAATTTGTTAACATTTTTTTAAGTCTAAATTTTAATTATTCCTGAACTTTGCTAAATTTGTTAAAATACCTAATAAAATCAATAAGAAAGCTAATTATTTTCTATGCCAACTAACTCTATATATACTTTATATCCAGAGATTTCTCCCTATCATGCGACCTGGATAGAAAGACCTCATGGACATAAAATTTATGTCGAACTTTCAGGAAATCCCCATGGAAAACCTATTATTTTTCTTCATGGCGGACCTGGTGGTGGAACCAACCCCAAACAAAGGCAATTTTTTGATCCAAAACACTACCAAATCATTCTTTTTGACCAAAGAGGCTGTGGGCAAAGTAAGCCCTTAGGAGAAACGAATAGCAATACCACTCAAGATCTTCTATCTGATATGGAAGCAATTCGTAAACATTTTGATATAAAGTGCTGGATTATTTTTGGAGGCTCTTGGGGAAGTGCTTTAGCATTAGCTTACGCGACACAATACCCTGAAACGATCAAAGCACTTATTTTGCGAGGCATCTTCTTAAGTCGTAAAACGGAACTTGATTGGTTTCTGGATAAGGTTAAAGCTTTTTTTCCGGAAGCCCATCAAACACTGCTTGATTTCTTGCCAAATATTAAACGTGATGATCTTGTAAAAAATTATAGCGAGCTTGTATTTTCAAGTGATTTAAAAATCAGCGGACCTTCATCCATTGCATGGAATCGTTTTGAAAGTAGCCTTTTAAAATTATTACCTCAAGTAGAAGAGAATAAAACACTGACAGATGAAGATATACAAAATGAAATTGCGCGTGCACGCGTTCAACTTCATTACATCAAAGATCAATGTTTTATTGATGGCAAAAAAATATTAAAAGAAGTTAAACAGTTGAAAGATATTCCAATAACCATTATTCAAGGACGCTATGATATGGTGTGTCCTCCCATTACGGCCTATGAACTTTATCAATGTGTACCACATGCAAATTTTATTATGGTCTCAGATGCAGGACACTCAGCCTCAGAACCCTCAATGACAAGCGAACTCGTTAAAGCTACTAATCATTATAGAGCATTAGCTTAATGATTAAATTGCATCCGCTTTTCAAAAACCTTTACCAAAAAAAAGATGAATCACTACCCATCTTCATGATGAAAGAAACATTGGCAGGCTGTAAACGTCACAATGTATTTGGTTTAACTGCATCCTTATCTTTCTTTTCTCTTTTTGCACTCATTCCGATGATTCTTCTCATTTTCTTTTTCTTAAGTCATTGGTTAGTTAATTCTGAGTTTGCTTTAGGGAGATTAGCACTTCTTACAAGTGACTTATTACCGCAAATGAGTAAAAAAATTATGCTTGAAATTTATAAGATATCAAGCCATACCAAAGTATGGGGTATCTTAGGTATATTAATTTTATTGTGGGCAGCAACCCCCCTCACAAGCTCTCTTCGTGCAAGTCTTCTCATTATTTCAGCGACTGAAGAAGATCCATCATTTCTAAAAAGTAAGTTTCGAGATATTGTCGCTATTATTGGCATACTTTTACTTTTCTTCTTCTTTACTCTATCAGGCATGGTCTTTCAAAAAGCTGCCATATTCTTTGGCGAATATTTAAGTGTTGTAAATTCACAAATGATTTATTTTGTAAGTTCATTTTCATTTGTTGTTTTGTCTTTAGCACTTTTTAATCGCTTCTTCTTTCCTATTAAAGTCGATGTAAAACATATTGTTTTAGGTTCGCTACTCACCGCTCTCTTATGGCTTGGACTCAGATCAACTTTCGACATCTTTTTATCATTGAGTCAATCCTATGGCACCTTTTTTGGTGGCATGAGAAATCTTTTTATTTCACTGATATGGCTTTATCTTAATATCGCATCTTATTTACTTGGTGTAGAGCTTATGGCAACACTTCACAAAAAAGATATGTTGTTATTAAAAAAATTATTTGATGACTCCATTCCGCTTTCAAGCACATTCATTCATTATCTTGCTTCGCGTTACGGAAATATATACAAGCAAAATGCAATAATTTTTGAGCAAGGCAATCGTGAACATAATGTGTATTATATTGTTCAAGGTTCTGTCAATTTAACTCAAGACGGTCGAGTGATACGCTCTTTAAAAGCGCATGAATATTTTGGTGAAATGGCAGTGTTAAATGAAACGCCAACTATTGCCTCAGCTATATCGAGTTCAAATGAATCTGAAATTATTGCGATTCCAAAAGTACATCTAGAAATGATGCTTGCAGACGAACCTAAAGTAGCAATGAAATTTTTAAGAAAAATGTCCTTAAGATTACAACAACGCTAAAGTTCTGCAGGTTTTAAATCAAAAGCAATACAGATTCTCTCTTCATTAGAACTAAAAGGTATCGTCCGATGAAAAACGGAAGATGGGAAAAAAATAACATCACCAACTTGAGGTAGATATAATTTTTTTTCAAAGTCATCGTGCATTCTTGGGTAATCATCTCCATCAATACTTAATTCAATACCGCCTTCATCCGGTTGTTTTTTTTCTTGCGGAATCGCCAAATAAACGGCTCCACTAATCCACCCCTCTTCATGAATATGAGAGTTCAAATGACCACCTGTTTGCATTTTGACAAACCAAGAACTACTAAACTCAATGTTTTTTGGAAATGCTTTAATAAACATAGAGTCTTCATTTTTATAGTGATCGTAATATTTTTTTATAAGCAATGTAATCTCTTGTGACAACCTTTTAAAAGAAGAATCCTTTCGTTTAAAGAGATTCCCTGATGACTGAATCCCATTAATTAATCGACTTTGCATGCGCTCAGAAATATCAGCTTCGTTAATATCATGTAAGAGTGATTTTAGTAAATCATCCTTAGGATCTTTTAAGGCATTTACTTGTCCATGAAATACAAAGCGAAGTGGATCTGGACAAAAATTATAGCGATCTTCTTGATGAAAGTTTTTTGCAAAGTGCGTTGAAAGTGTTGCTAGTAAGGGTGACAAATTCTTTTTAAGCATTGCACTATTTAATTCTTTTTCAAAAACATCAAATTGTTTTGTTTTATATAAACAATAAAGTGCGCGCTCTTCCCAATCTTTTATTTGAGAGGCTTTGTAAAATTCATAAGCCTCCTGAAATTTTTTATTATCATGGAGGAATGTTGCGAGATTGTAATTAGCAATTGGATTTTCTGAATTTAATGATATAGCCTGTCTTAGGTATTGATTGGCTTCTGGAATTTTGCCTTGATGCCACAGTGCATCACCTAATACCGAATAAACTTCAGGGTCATTCGGATTCATCTCAATCGCTTTTTGATACGATTGAATGGCTTTTTCTAAGTGCCCTTGATTGCGGTAGGCATTGCCTAAATTAAAATGGCCACGGGAATGATCTTGAATGCTAAGCGATTGTTGGAAAGAGTGAATCGCTAGATCAAAGTTACCTTGCAGCAAATAGACGGCGCCCGCATTACCATATGCTTCGTAAAATCCTGGTTCCAATTCAATTGCTTTTTGATATGCGCTCAATGCTTTATCAAATTGGGATTCATTTTGATAAGCAATGCCTAGATTAAAATACGCCACCACCAAATCAGGCTTGATCTGTATTGCTTTTTGATAATGCTGAATTGCGCTTTGATTATCGCCTAACTGATAAAGTACTGAACCTAAATTAAATTGCATCTCGGCAAATTGCGGTTGAATTTTTAAAGCATTGCGATAGCTGTCGGCAGCTTCTTTGAACTTTTTTTGTGCTTCTTGAGATACACCTAAAATATTATGCAAAATCAATTCTTGGGGAAAATCATCTAATAATTTTTTTGCTTTTTTTTCCGCAAGATGAAATTGCCCTGATTGATGAAGTTGAATTAAATCATTAACATCTGATTGTTTTAAAGCTTTCATCACGAATGCACTTAGTGGTGCGGTGTATCTTCTGCAATTTTATCCATGATTGCAAAAAGGACGCCTGAGATGATGAAAGTTGCGTGAATGCCTACCATCCATGCCATTTGCGTATTCGTTAGTATTTGTCCTGGCGTGGATGCATGCATAAAAGCTTTCAAAAGATCGATGGCAGAAATTGCAACAATTGAGCCGATCAATTTAAGCTTTAGTCCAGAGTAATCGACCTTACCCATCCAATGAGGTTTATCTTCATGATTATCGACATCGATTTTAGATACAAAGTTTTCGTAGCCGCTAAAGATCACCATGATGAGAAGATTTGCAACTAGTGTCATGTCTACTAAAGCCAAAATTGATAAAACAATCTCTCTTTCCGGTGTGTCAACTACCGTCATCATGATATGAAGAAATTCTTGGCCAAATTTTATAAGCAAACAAACTAACCCGCCTACCAAGCCCAAATACATAGGGGCTAATATCCATCGACTCTTAAATACAATTTTTTCTAAAATTTCTTCAGTCTTCATTTGATCTCCATCAGTTATCGTTAATTGGATAAATCATATTATTACCCTATGGCATATATGTTTCAGTAATGATTGAAAAAAACTCTTATTAGGATACTATTTTATCTTTACTTTCGTAAATCATTTGATGTCAAACGATTCAATTATTATTCATGGTCATCTTTTAAAAGAAGCGCGCGAAGATCTAAATCTTTCGATAGATGATGTTGCATATCGTTTAACTTTAAGTAACAAACATATCATCTCTATGGAAGAAAATAAGAAAGATGGCTTTGTATCTTTTCAAATCAAACTCATATCGATAAGAAAATATGCAGCTTTTCTTGAATTAGATATTGATACCATTATTGAAAATACAAAAAATAAAACTAAATCTTTAAATCTCCCAGAGCCTGAATTAGAAAATAAGATAAATGAAACGGATGAACTACCTAAGAAAAAAATACTATTTTTAACAAAAATAAAATCATTTTTTGTATGGGCAAAAACATATATCAAAGTACCTCATATTTTTTATTTTATTATCTTTCTTTTTGTATCTAACTTTGTAATTGGTGTTTACCAAAAATATGCTGTTGCTCATAAAAATTTTGAAGGTAAGGAAGTTGAATTACTCAATTTTGATTCTCTTCCTAATGATATAGCAACTTATGAGATTAAACCTTTAGAAGAGAAGCAACTATCGAGGAAGGCGGTACCTATTGAAGTCAAAAACCTAGAAGAAAATAATAAGGATCTTGATATTAAAATGTGTGGTCAAGCTATTTCAAAACCAATTACACAAGTTTCTTCTCCTACGGATCCTCTTAAGCCTAGCGACTACTTCCATATTATCTCTAAAGGTCAACAAACGATTTGTATATTAGATGCTGAAGGTACAGAAAATAAGTATTCACTTACCGAAGGTCAAAAATTAACCTATCGAGGCGGAAAAGCCCCTTTTAAACTCTTGATAGATCCTGCGATAAGTGAAATATTTTATGAGGGTTGGTTGGTAAAGCTTAAGGCTGAACAAAGCTACATTCAACTTAATCCAAAAACTTATAATTAAAATTTAAATAAATTCATTTAAATTTTCTAACAGCGCCTGTCACGACACCCCATATTTGAAATTGCACACCATCTAAAACTTCGATAGGACTGAACGCTTCGTTTGCTGGTAGCAAGCGTGGGGAGCCATTTTTATTTTTAGCTAAGGTCTTCACTGTAAATTCACCGTCTAATGAAGCTAATACAATGTCGCCAATAGAGGCCTCTTGAGATCGATCCACAATCACAACATCATTATCATGAATACCAGCGTTATCCATTGAATTTCCTTTAATGCGCACAAAAAACGTTGTATCAGCTTCACGAATAAGATAATCATTAAGATCCATTCTTTTCTCGACATGATCATCGGCTTGAGAAGGAAATCCTGCAGGCACCTTGTGTTCAAATAAAGGAATCTTAGTTTTTTTTATTGCCTCGCTTACCAAATTAATAGATACCACATTAGAAATTTCTTGAATCTTCCTTTTAGCATAAGCCTCAAGAATGTTTGATATCACAGCAGTTTGACTTTCTGGCACTCTCACTAGCGTTGTCTTTTCGCCAAATTTTCCAGTGCCTAATTTACGTCCAGCACCTGGTCTTTTACCACCTCGAATAGGGACAATTTTTTTCATTTGAATATTGTAACAAGAATCAAATGAAAAGATACCTTTATTTTAAATTTGACGAATATCGACAGAACCCTTATCCAATGTGAAAAAAATTGCATATGACTGTTGACAAGGCTTAAAAATCAATGCAAAGTACGGCTAGACCTTCTATGACGCGGTCATTTCAATGGTCTTACATATCTTAATTTACATTTGGAGGAATTATGAATAAAGGCGAACTAATCGAAGCAGTTGCAAAAGCAGCAGGTTCAACAAAAGCAGACGCTGGTCGTGCGATTGATGCAACACTTGCAGCTATCACTAAAGCTCTTAGAAAAGGTGATGTTGTCACACTTATCGGCTTTGGTACTTTTAAAGTTTCAAAACGCGCTGCACGAGTTGGTCGTAACCCACAAACTGGTAAAGAACTTAAAATACCAGCACGTAAGGCTCCAACATTCAAAGCAGGTGCTGCTCTTAAATCAGCAGTTAACTAAGCTTAGAATTAGTTATTCATACAAAAGCGCTTGGGGGTTGAACCCTAAGCGCTTTTTTTATGTTTTAAAATAAAGCACTGTGCCCTACTACATAAAAGAAAATAAGATTGAATTACTTAAAAATGGCAAAGATTATTTTGCCTCTGTGATTCATTCCATTAGACAAGCTCGGCACAATATTTTTGTAGAAGCTTATATTTTCAGTCATGATATGACGGGTATAAAAATTTTAGCTGCACTTAAAGAAGTGGCTAAAAGAAATGTTGAAGTTTATTTATTACTTGATGGATTTGGAAGTCGCGATCTTTCTCAAAAGGTAATAGATGAAATCAAGGCGTCTCAAATTCATTTTCTTTTTTACCACCCTAAAATCTCACCTTATCAAATGAAGCGCATTTCGTTGAGACGACTTCACAGAAAAATGTTTTTGATTGATCATAAGATCGCTTACGTCGGCGGTATTAATATTATTGATGATATGAATGTTCCCAATGGTAAAGCACCGCGTATCGACTATGCTGCTAAATTACAAGGGCCTGCTGTTTACTTTATCAGTCAAAGCATGGTTAAGCTTTGGAAAAGAGTCTCATGGTCCCATTTAGAAAAATCTTACGTCCCAAAACATATACATAAAAATATAGTGTCATATCCCAATGGCACAAGGCTTAATTTTATGGAGCGCGATAATTTTCGGCATAGACAAGATATTGAAAAAGCATACTTACATGCCATTCAAAATGCTAAAAATGAAATACTGATTGCAAATGCCTATTTTATTCCAGGGAAAAAATTTGAAAGGGCTTTAATTGAAGCTGCTAGAAGAGGTGTGTCAGTGACTCTTCTTCTAAAGGGCGAGATGGATTATTTTTTATCTAATGCCTCGCGCGCTTTTTATGGAAAATTTTTAAAAGAAGGCATCTCCATTTTTGAATACACAAGAAGTTTTATGCACAGTAAAGTAGCTGTGATTGACGAAACTTGGTCAACTGTAGGCTCATCAAACATTGATCCTTTTAGCCTTCTTTTGGCTCGAGAAGCTAATATTGTGGTCTTTGGTAAATCTTTTGCATCTCAGCTTAAAAGAAACATCAAAGAAGATATTCGATTTGGCGGTACTGAGATTCTTTTAAAGAATTGGGACAAAGCACATTTACTCAAAAGATTTAAAGCGCGTATGGCTTATTTATTCATTCGATTGAGCTTAGGTGTTGCAAATATTTAAGGCATGCCACAATCACGGCATTTACCTTTCACTGTTGAAAAACCTTTCACTGTTGAAAGGCCTTTGACACCAGTAAAGATCGCACCATCGACATTCGCATCGGTTAAATTTGCATTCGTCAAATCAGCGCCTGTTAAATCGGCTTGGATTAAATCAGCGCGATACATATTCGTATTTCTTAAATTAGACTCTCTTAAATCGCCAAATGTAAAACTCGCAATATTTAAGTCAGCCCCCTCAAAATTCGCTTTGTAAAATTTACCGCCGACTGAATCAAATTTCATTTGGCCCATAGGTTGATTGCCAACATCCAAACCAAATTGGCCATATTTAATTGTAGCTCCTGACATATTGACTGCGCCTAATGTGCCTATCACGCGAGCACGGGTTAAATTAGCGCCTTTAAAATTAGTTTCACCAAAAATGGCTTGAAAGATTATGGCCTCCGTTAAATTAGCCCCTGAAAAATTAGCTTTTTCAAGGCGCGCTAAATTCAAATAAGCTCTTTGCATATTGCTATTGGATAAATTAGCACCGATGAGATTCGCACCAAAGACACTTGTATTGACCATTTTACAATGGCTTAAATCTAAACCATTCAAATCTAAATAACCCAAGTCTTTGTTTGAGAAATCACAATCAGGGCTTTTGATCTCTTTTAATAAGTCTTCTAGTGATATTTTCTGACGGTCAACTTCTTTATTTTTTTCGTAGAATACAGCAGCTTTTTTGATAAACTCATCAGGTGTTTTTAAGAAGATTTCTTTGCTGACTTCGCTACCAAAACAATATTCTTTGCCTTTGTATATTGAATTCACCGAACAGTCTGTTTTAAGAAAATGACCTTCAGATAAGCTCACAAGACAATAGTTACCAAATTCACCGGCATAGGCAAGATGGGCTATAAAAAGTAAAAATAAAATCCAATATCTTTTTAATAGCATGTCAATACATCCTAAAGATTTTGTTTTATTATAAACCTTTATTGTTTCATATTTTTTTATGTCTCCAATTAAATATACGGTTCTCATCACTGGTGCAAATAGGGGTTTAGGCCTTGAATTTGTCAAACAATACGCTTTAGATGGTTATCAAGTCATTGCATGTACTAGAAAGATAAATAAAAAAGATGAGCTTCATCAGCTTCAAGAAAACTTTAAAGCTATTTCAATTCACAAACTTAATGTAGCCAATTTTTCATCCATTGATCTATTTGCAAAATCATTCAAAAAATCCATCGATATCCTTATTAATAATGCAGGCATTTATCCAGACAGCTCAATCGATCATATTGATTATAAAATCTGGCTTGACGCTTTTAAAATTAATACGCTTGCTGCATTTAAAATGACAAAAGCATTACTACCTCATCTTAAAAAAGGTCAATTAAAAAAAATTGCATCCCTCACAAGCAAGATGGGAAGTATTGATGATAATTCAGGTGGCGGGGAATATCTTTATCGATCAAGTAAAACAGCTTTGAATATGGTTATGAAAAGCTTATCTATTGATTTAAAGCCATATGATTTGTCAGTCATTACGCTTCATCCTGGATGGGTCAGAACAGATATGGGAGGTCCTAATGGACTGATTGATGCAGATGAAAGTGTTACTGGTATGAAACGTCAAATTGATAAACTTTCCATAAAAACTTCGGGTCAATTTATTGCTTATGATGGCAAAAAAATTCCTTGGTAACCAAAACGCTTTCACATTATCAGCTTAAAGCTTCTGTCTCATTTTTATCTAGACTTGATAAAGATTGGGAAGGCTTAATAAAAAAAGTAGGCGCTTGTCATTTAAAACTATCCTCTGAGCTATCTCCTTACGAGTCACTATTAAAAACAATTGCGTATCAGCAATTAAATATTAAAGCGGCTGAAAACATATTTCAAAGATTCTTAGCTCAATTTAATGGTCGTTTTCCTAAGGCACACGAGCTTCTTGAAGTAGACTCATCACTTATTCGTGAAAGTGGTTTTTCTCAAACAAAAACAGAAACTTTATACCGGATAGCTGAAGCTGCTATTAATAAAATTATTCCAGAGGAAAATGAAATTATTCATTTAAGTGATAATGAAATTATTAAAAGACTAAGTTCAATAAAAGGTGTAGGTATTTGGACAGCACAGATGATACTTATATTTAATCTTGGTAGATTAGATGTTCTTCCTACGCATGATCTTGGTGTTCAAAAAGGGTATCAAGCTTTAAAAAAATTAGGCACTTTACCAAAGCCTAGAGAGCTATTGTTGATCGGTGAAATATGGAAACCTTATCGGACCATTGCGACTTGGTATCTATGGCGTTCAAATTAATGTTAAATTCAAGTATTAAGTGAAATTCACATATATTATTTATCTATTCTGAAATTAGGGTCTTATTAATAATTAGCACTATTTAATTAGCCATATATAGAATTTGAATGCCTCATAAAAAAACCACTTAAAATATTAATTGGTTTTTTAAAATTCAAAAAAATTTTAATCTCGGTCTAGATTATCTTCTATTACTTGACCAGTTTCGGCATCACATTCAATCTCCCAATATTTGCCATCAGATCCTTGAATGTCAATATCAAATATAGGCTTACCATCTTCTTTTTCCATTTCAATCTCAACAATAGCACCCGGATGTTTATTTAAAGCAGTTTTCATACATCCTGTCATCATTTGGTTATGTTTTTCTATATCACTTATAATTGGTCTGTCATCATGTTTGTAGGTTTTACCAAAAAATAAAACTGCGCCTACCAATACCGCAACAAGAATGGCTGCTGCTATAGCTAAATACTTTTTCAAAATTTTCTCCTTCGTAAAATATTTAGTAACAAATCAAAGACTAAATTAAAATTCAACAAGCCTTAAATTAAAGGGCTTTGACTTGCATTAAATCATTTGCCAATATATTGCTTACCTTGAGTATCTACTGCTAAAACTTGAAGATTACCCTTAATATTAGGGGCGTCAAAAACAAAGAAAGGATTCTCAGCGGTACTTCCTCCACCAAACTCAGCACTCCAAATTTCTTTTTCCTGGTCCTTGACTACAACACTTGATAAATACCACTCAGGCAAAATGAAAAGTCCTGTGTAATTACTCAAATTGGCCTGAAAACCATTATGCTGCGGATGTTTAATGAACACAGAGGCTCTTGTATCAGTATTTAATACTTTCATAGTGCCTATTTCTTTTAAAACAGAGTCAGCATCATAAGTAACCCCTGCTGAACAACCACCTGCAGAGCGAATCGCTACTTGATTATAAAAAAACTTGCCTTCTTCATCTTCTGCTATAACATCTACATAACTATCTTGTTCCATACGAATATGTGTTTTAAATGTAAATGGAGCTACCTTAGGATACATAGTCAATGCAAGAGATCCAATACCAGGTAATTGATGTGGATTACCCTCTACAACTACTGAAATATTTTTATATTTTTTATTGGCTGTAAATTTAAATGGGACTTGTGTACCATCAAGCGCTCTTTTCGCTACATCAAATGTAATGTCATCTGTTTTAGTTAAGACTTTACCTTTAAAGTACTTATCGACCACCCCATCTAAAAGATTCGGCGTTTCAGCAGAAACTCCCAAAGCAAAAAAACTAGACACTAAAAAAATTGAAACCAATAGAATTATTTTTTTCATCATGCTACTCCCTTATTTTTTTAAGACTTTACAGTCTTTATCATGCGCCAGATGGCTTAAAAATACAAGGAAACTAGTCTTATTTTGATCGGTATTCAGGTTTAATTAATTTAAGATGTATATCGCTAATGACCTTCTCTTTAAAGCCTCCTTCACAATAGGATAAGTAAAAATGCCACATGCGAATAAAAGCATCATCAAATCCTAGGGCTTTAACCTGCTTGAGGTTTCTAAAGAAACCTTCTCTCCACAATGCAAGCGTTTTTGCATAATGTTCGCCAATATCCTGAATGCTGAAGATTTTTAAATCAGATGATTTGGAAATACTATTTTGTAATGCTGTAATGGAAGGAATACAGCTACCAGGAAATATATATCGCTGAATAAAATCAACTGAGCGCTTCGATTTCTCGTAACGTTGATCTGCAATGGTAATAGTTTGAATAAATGCGAGCCCATGTGGCTTTAATAATTGGCTACAGACATTAAAATAGATATCGTAATACTGATAGCCTACAGCTTCTAACATTTCAATAGATACAAATTTGTCATATTGTCCTTTTAAATGCCGATAATCTGAAAATAAGACCGTAATCTTATGTGACAATTTTAAATCCTTAATTTTCTGTTTTACGAACTTATATTGTTCTTTTGAAATAGTCGTTGTGGTGACCTTACATCCAAAATTTTGCGCAGCGTAAATTGCAAACCCTCCCCAGCCAGAACCAATTTCAATGATATGGTCTTGAGAAGTAAGTTCTAATCCTTGGCAAATAGTCTCTAATTTATGGATAGATCCCTTATAGAGTGAATCATGAGGGCTTCTAAAAACTGCAGATGAATACATCATGGTTGAATCTAAAAATAATGAAAAAAAGTCATTCCCCAAATCGTAATGCTTGGAAATATTGACCTGACTTCCTTTGACTGAATTTTGGTTTAGATAATGGAGAAATTTGAGGAGTGGCTTTAAAAAAAGATTAAATACGCCTTCTAATCGATCCATCATATTTTGATTGATGGCCATGATACGAATTAGCTTTGTTAAATCGCTGACAGTCCAAAACTTTTGCATGAATGCTTCACTTACACCAATCGAACCACCAAAAGCCAAGGCTCCATAAAATCTTGGATCATGAATTGTTAATGTGATATTTAATTTTCCTTTTTTTCCAAATGAAAATTTTTCAGGTCCTTCTATAATAGCAATATGACCTATTTTAATTTTTCTTAATTGATTAAAAATAAGTGCTCTAGCAAGTCGGTGTAAAATATTTTTCATAAGATATTAAGGGTGAGAAAAAAAAGGGATCCGTTTAAATTTTAAACGTAAAGCATTCCAATAAATAGCCATAATGTTTTTAAACGTTTCTGGTGGAAAGCTTAAGAGCAAATAATTAAGCGATTGATTATTTAAAGGCTTTCTATAAAGCCTCATCGATGCATTAAAAATAAACTCTTTTTTATGTATATTATTCATAGATACTATAATTTCCTGTCCTGGCTCATTAAATGACCATTCATATTGGACATCCATAGGCATAAAGGGTGATACATGAAAATTCTTTTGAAACTGAAAGTATTTCATTGCTTGCTTTAATCCTCGGCAATCATGAACATATGCGTGATTTTCATTCCATGGTGTATTGGTAATATGCGACACAATGACTTCTAATTTATTTTTTAAATTAAAACAATAATAAAAACTCACAGGATTAAAACAATAGCCAAAATATCGAGGACTTGTTAAAACAAATATTTTTCCTTGATGCTTAAAATGAAGCTTTTTTTTAATTTCATCTTGTATTGATTTTTTTAAGCTATTTTTTGAATAGCCAAAATAGTCTGATCTTAAAAAACACCCCAAATTAAAACGGTTATAACTCCAAAATAGTTTATTTGAAAATGTTTTCACTAAATCATCAAGATCAAGATATAACATATGAACGCGATATTGAAATGAATGCTTACTCGGTTTTACCCTTGTGTGTTTTAAAATACCTTCGTAGATTGCTTGCATTAGTGAAATCCATGCAAAGTATTGAATTGTTGAATGGCGTCAAGTGCACTTTTAACCCCGTCTTCATGAAAGCCATTGCCCCAATATGCTCCAGCAAATGAAGTTCGATTTACGCCTGAAATTAAATGGTGCCTAGATTGCGCCTCAATACTTCGTAAACTATATTGTGGGTGAGCATAAGAAAGTATTTTAATAATTTTCTTTTTGTTGATTTTTTGCAATGGGTTTAATGTCACTAAAAGAGGTACTTTCGTTTTTAAATTCTGTAATATATTCATATTATAAGTTAGAGATGCTGGTGAGTTGGGGTTATCACTAATGTGATAATTCCATGCTGCCCAAGCAAGTTTTCTTTTGGGCATAAACTGATCATCATAATGTAAGATCACTTCATTATCTGTATATGGAATCGCTTTTAAAATATTTTTTTCATGGAAGCTAGGACTTTTGATTAATTTCAAAGCTTCATCACTGTGGCAAGCAAAAAATACCCAGTCAAATTTTTCTATGCGATCTTTATGATGAATAGCAATATGATCCTTTTTTCTTTCTACATATTTTATGTTCTGATTAATTTTGATTTTTTTTCTAAAAGGTTCGATCATTTTATTAACATAGTTAATTGAGCCCCCGGAGATTGTTAACCATTGCGGTCTATCATTGATATTTAACATGCCATGATTATTAAAAAACTGTATAAAAAATTTAGCAGGAAATTGCATCATCGTTTTAATGTGAGATGACCAAATTGCTGAGCCCATCGGCAAAATATAATATTTCTTAAAAAAATCCGAGTAGCCTTCTCGTTTCAGATAATCACCTAAACTAATCTCTTCATCACCACTTAATAAGATGATTGAAGACTTATTAAATTGAAGAATCTCTCCAATCATTTTATAAAAGCTAGGATTAATGAAATTCTTTCTTTGCGCAAATAGTGCATTGAGGCTTGTACCGTTATATTCAAAATCTTTTTGGCTGTCTTTGACACTAAAACTCATGGTACTATTTTCATAGGGCACTTTAAGTTCATGTAATAGCTTTAAAAAATTAGGGTATGTTTTTTTGTTAAATACAATAAACCCCGTGTCTACACTCACTTTTTGATTGAATACATCAATGTGATGCGTATGTGAGTGACCCCCAATACGATCATTAGATTCAAAAAGTGCAATCTGATGATGGGGGTTTAAATAATACGCAAGGGTATTGCCAGAGATGCCTGAGCCTATGATTGCAATCTTCATGGCTAGCGATGATGATGTTCTATTTTTTTAGATTCGCGAATATTTTCAGAAACAGTACGTATATCCCAAACAATTCCAATCATTGCCAAAAATTTTAGAACATAATAAGTGAGATCAATTTCCCACCAATAAAATCCTTGTCTTGCTGATCCAGGGTAATGATGATGATTGTTATGCCAACCCTCTCCAAACGTCAGAATTGCAATAATAAAATTATTACGACTTGTATCCTTAGTTTCATAACGTTTCTTTCCCCATTGATGTGCAACTGAATTGACTAGGAAGGTGGCGTGATAAAGCATAACTGTTGAAACTGAAAACCCCCATATCAATAACTGAAAACCATTTGTGTTGAGTTGTGGTTCATATTGATTCAAATAATACCCCACTAAAAATAGGGCAATAGATAATGCTAATGGCATGAGAAGATCGAATCGATCTATGATGCGCAATTCAGGAAATCTAATTAATTCACGTACAAATTTTGTATTAGTCACAAAATTAGACTTGGTCAAGAACCAACCCATATGACTCCAAAAAAATCCATGCTCTTGAGGTGAGTGTTTATCTTCTGGCGTATCGGAATGTATATGATGACCTCGATGGTGCGCTGCCCACCAAAGAGGGCCTCTTTGCACTGCAGTAGCTCCAATCATCGCAAATAAAAATTGGACAAATCTCGAGGTTCTAAACGTTTTATGAGAAAAATAACGATGATAAAAGCCTGTAATAGCAAACATGCGAATAGCAAAAAGAGTGATACATACCGTAAAAGCTGTCCGACTAAACCCAACAATCAAGATGAAAAAACAAGATAAATGAAGAAGGATAAAAGGAATGACTCGCATCCAATCAATTTCCTTACCAGAAGTAATAGAGGCATACTTTTCCTCAAGAAAAGAATTATCAAACCAAAAGAATAATTTTTTAAATAATGTATTCATGATTAATTTGAATGCTCAATCCAACGTATTTTTTTAATATCATAGCCATCGGTTTCAATTTTTTTCACTAATTGCTCTAAAGTCTTCTGCTCTATCTTTTTTTCACGCGACATAATCCAGACATAATCACGGTCATCTCTGGCAATAATTGTATTTTGGTAAGCTTCGTCTAAGTAAACAATTTTATATTGCGCTTTAATTGGCCATATAAATTGCATACCCCATAATGCGTTACCTGAATCTTTTACAACAAATCCTTTGGGTTTATATGTCTTTAGGGGACCCGTGAGAGTTCCTTCATTAAAAGTGAAAGTGGTGCTAATAGTGCCATCCTGATTTAATTCATAAGACTCAATGGCATTAAATGCATTCTTCTCAATAAATGTTGGTATGTGTCCGATGACATACCAGGGGCCCATAAATTTTTGCAAATTAACTTCAGAAACAGTTTTAATCGGTGGCTGCGTCATACATCCATTCATTAATAAAAAAAAAGCTGTGAGTAAATAATATTTAAATCGCATATTATATTTTCCAAAAGCGAGGAATAATTGTATTCACTTTTTTCTGATAATCATCATAATCATTAAATTTTTTATTGAGATTAGCCTCAAGAAGTGTCACGCCTGAAAATCTTAATATTAAAAAAGTCATAAGTAGCGGCGCTATCAAATTAAAATGAATCCCAGTCACAAGGGTAGTGATAAAAAAGCCCCACCACACTAAAATTTCTCCGAAATAATTAGGATGGCGACTTAATTTCCATAGTCCTGATTGTAAAAGTTTTCCACGATTTTTAATGTCATTCTTAAATTGTATCAATTGATAATCTGCAATTGATTCGTAAATAATTCCAAAGAGAGTGACTAAAATTCCTATGTAATCTAACCAAGTGAGTGGATGATCATTTTTTATAGCTATAAAAAGAATTGAACCTACGACCCATGCAAGAATGGATTGTAAACCAAAAATAATATATAAACTTTTAAATCTAAAATTAGGTTCATTATTTTGTCTAATTTTTAAATAACGAGCATCTTCTGATTTGCCCCAATTTCTTATTGCAAGATAAACCGAAAGACGTAAGCCCCATAATAAAACTAAAAAAAGAATCAGGGTAGCCCTTAATGATGGTGTAAACGCAGTAAAAAAATAAAGTGTATTGAGTACAAAAAATAAACTCCACATAATATCGACATGTGTCACATTGTTTTTTTTAAGGCTTAATAACCAGCCTCCGAAAGCAAACAATAAATTAATCAATAAAGCATGCAAAAATATCACGTGCGGAATCCATCCCATCTTTTAGCCATCAATAGAGATAGCGGTGTTAATAAAGCCCATCCTAATCCCAGTGCAATAAGCGCATAAGGCGTCATTAATTGAATTGCATTCAATTTTTCGGCCGCGATATATGCTAAAGGACCACCTATGAGGCCAAATAAAACTGGAAGCAACTTATAATATTTTAACCAACTTAAGGACACGTTCAAGGTACTCGCAAATAAACCCCATAAAGCCACAATCCAAATCGGGACAATAGATGGTGAAAATTGGCTTTTATACTCAATGAATCCAAAAGCTAATAAGCATTGATCAAATAAAGGTCCAAAAACCATCACAAACAGAATTAACATAAACGCTTCTTTTTTATAGCGCGCCTGAAAGACATGAATCATTATGATTAAAGCGACAGCTATCATCGATGGAAGCAATTTTTGATGAGCCGCTCCCCAAATCGCAATAAACCAGCCTAACTGAAAAAGTGCAAAATTAATGAGTTTCATTTATTTTTTTGGTTTCTCAAATTGATAGTGTGTCACCCACCACTCTTGGCCATTTTGATAACCAAATAATTCGGCACAGGCCATATAAAAAATTCGCCAACGATTAAACCATTGCGTTGCATTTTTATTGCCATAAGTTTTTTGAAGGATAGGGTAAATATCAAGTCTTGCTTGATCCATATTTTCAAGCCAAGCATTTGCCGTTTTTTCATAGTGCGTTCCATCCCAGCACCATTTCTCTCTTAGCTTTAGATGTTCTTGAAAATATAATGGCAAATCATCGCTTGGCATCATACCACCTGAAAAGAAAAACTTACTCATCCAATCCTCTTCATCTTTTACTTCAAATGCATAGGGCGTATGTTGATGCACAAAAATATGCATAAAGAATTTCCCGCCTAGCTTTAACCATTCATAAAGCATACGATAAAGTTTTCGATGATTGCGCATATGCTCAAACATTTCAATCGAAACAATACGATCAAAACTTTTAGGTATTTTAAAATTTTTAGGGTTAAACCGATTCATGTCGCACGTGATGACATGAATATTTTTAAGCTCTCTTTTTTTGGCTTCACCTTCAATAAAAATTCTCTGGGAGTTTGAATTAGATACCGCAAAGATTCGACTCTTTGGGTATTGTTGAGCCATAAAAAGAGTTAGTGAACCCCATCCACAACCTAATTCAAGAATCGTCTGGCCATTTTTTAAATCTGCATGAACTGCACTAATCTTGAGCGCATTCCATTCTGCATCGTCTAGATTTTTTGTATTTTGATCCCAGTAGCAACTACTGTATTTTTTATGTTTACCCAAGCAAAAATCAAAAAAAGTAGATGGCACTTCATAGTGTTGTTTGTTTGCAAGGTGCGGGACTAATGCAATGGGTGATTGATCCATGCTCTCAAAAAAATCACTTTTTAGGGCTTGTGATTTTTCTGCATTTTTGTGACTAATTTCTTCAAGACGTTTTTTTAAAAGCTGTCTAATACCAAAACGAATAAGCGCGTCTGGAAGATAGCCTTTTTCTGCAAGTGATAAAGCTTGTTTTAGCATATTGAAATATTGGAAATAAGATTTATTAAAAAATAAATCTTACTTTATCTTATCTAATTTATTCGAAATAACTTCTGCAAAACTTGTATTTAATTGATTGACCTTTTTTTGAATATTTTGTAGGGTCGCCAAATCTTTTTCGGATTCAGCTATTTCAGCTAGTCCCATCATAGCATCCACATGCCTAGGGTTTATTTTCTCGGCTCTAGAAAATGCCTCTTTTGCAGCTTTGAGATCTTTTTTGCCTTGCTCAGCTAAACCTAAAAAATACCACGCATCAGATGAGTTAGACTCTTCTTTAATCCACAAATTTGAAATGGATTTAAGCGTATCCCATTCTTTATTTTGGTAAGGGATCACTACCTTCATAAAGTTGGGTTTTTGTTCAAAAGGTAAGGCCCAAAATGGTACGTCCATAGTTTTAAGAGACTGAGTATCCGGCTGACTCATTAAATGTTTAATCCATTCAACTGGCAAGCTATAAAAAAACCCTTGGGGTCCAGGACTTTTGAATGTTGTAATGCCGACTAAATTATATTTTTCATCAAATAATCCGCCGCCACTTGAACCCAATGAAAATGCTGCATCAGATCTGATGATGACACTGTTATCCAAACGATGGATCGCTTTTACTGATCCATATGAGGGTTGAGGCACATTGCTTCCGTTCGGGAAGCTCACGCTAAAGACATCTTCTTCATACTGCAGTGTGTTGCTGTCTCTTAATGGAAAAGGTTTGAAGGGAAGCTCTTCAAATTTTAATAAACATAAATCATGTTTCCAATCAGCTTTAAAGCCAATCGGTTTATAGGTGTCATCAAATTTGGAAATATTGGCCCCTAAAGTATTCGCAATCACATGGCAGTCTGTAGCCACATACTCTTTACTCACCACCACACCTGAACCGGTGCCTGAAGATCCGTCTGGCAAATCGACATTGACTGACACTATGGAGTTATTAAGCTCTAATAGTTTTTCGAAGGATGGAAGCGCTACTGCTTGGCTCGTGATGAGCAACAAAAATAAACTTATAGCTTTTTTCATAGTCAATACGACTTAACTATATCAATATCGTTCATAACAGCACTATAAAAAATCATGAAAAATGTCCTTGGAACCAAATTAGAAATCTGTAACCTCAACCCTATCACAGGATTTACTAGAAATGGGTGCTGTGAAACAGGCCCTCAAGATATTGGCCAGCATACGGTATGTGCTGAAGTTACCCAAGAATTTCTTCAATTCTCCAAAATGCAAGGCAACGACTTAATGACGCCAAGACCTGAATTTGAATTTGTAGGTCTGAAACCTGGTGATCGATGGTGTTTATGCGCCAGTCGATGGCTTGAAGCTTTAGAAGAAGGTGTTGCACCACCCGTGATTTTAGAAGCAACCCACGAAAAAGCTTTGGATTTGATTAATCTTGCAGAGCTCAAATATCATCAATTAAGGTAGCCTATGGCTTATAACGCAAAAGAAATAGAAGAAAAATTAAAACGTAGATGTACTACTTGGTCTTATATCTTTCCCTCTATTGAAAAGAAATTTTCAACTGCGGATTTTGATGAATCTATTCGGATTGCAAATGAAATTGCAAAAATTGCTAATCAATTAAATCATCATCCAGAGTTAATTTTTAGACATAACGCTCTCATCATTAAAACTCATACGCACGATGCATCAGGCATTACAGATAAGGACTTTGAGTTAGCCGAGCATATAGATCGGTTACTCTCAACTTAAATTGACTCTTTAAGCTTTTTTAGATCCTCAATAATTTCTTGGCTATGTTTAGATGTGTCTACGCTATGATAAATTTTAGCAATCTTACCTTCCGGGTTAATTAAGTATGTATATCTTTTAGCTAGTTTGATTATTAAGAAATTATTCAACGCACCGTATCGATCTGCAACCTCTCCTGAAGCATCTGATAAAAGAGGAAAAGGTAAATTATATTTTTCTGCAAATTTCCGATGAGAAAAGCTATCATCGACACTGATACCCACGACTTTAGCGCCTAAAGCCTCTAGAGTTTTAAAATCGTCTCTAAACTGACATGCTTCCTTTGTACATCCAGGGGTATCATCTTTAGGGTAAAAATAAAGAACAGCCCATTTACCTTTATAGTCATTTAGGCTGATTTGATTGTCTTGGCTATCTGGTAGCGTAAAACTTGGTGCATCATCACCTATTTTTAGAATCGGTGCTGCCATGACATTCACTCTAAATAAATAAAATGCTATAGCGAAGCTAATTAAGATAAATATTTTCAAAATCAAGTGACTATACTGGCGGCGCTGCAGGTGCTTTTCTGCCTGGCGCTGCTGGTGGTGTGTAGCCTGCGATGCGGCATTGAATGCCCTCGATAAGTTTACCTTTGGCACCATGCTGAATGATGGTACATGTTTGAATAAGATTCTTACTTTGAAGTTCTGAAATCGTTTTTCTTAATTCTTTTAAATCAATACCTGTGTCTTTGACAATTTCGTAATCGATCTTTTGTCCGTGTTTTTGTAAATATTTTAATACCACTTCTTTTGTCATGTTATTACCTTCCTTTTACTAAATTTGGTGGGCCCACCTGGACTTGAACCAGGGACCAAAGGATTATGAGTCCTCTGCTCTAACCAACTGAGCTATAGGCCCTCTGATAGATTGGTTTATTCTTTTCCGTTTTCTAAAAAGCTACGTAATCTCTCTGAGCGTGTTGGATGTCTTAATTTTCTTAACGCTTTCGCTTCAATTTGTCGAATACGTTCACGTGTCACATCAAACTGTTTACCTACCTCTTCTAAAGTATGGTCTGTATTCATCTCAATGCCAAAACGCATACGTAAAACTTTCGCCTCACGCGGTGTAAGTGACTCTAAAATTTCTGCCGTCACATCACGAAGAGACCCATACACAGACGCATCAATCGGTGTCAATGTCGCAGCATCTTCAATAAAGTCGCCAAGATGAGAATCTTCATCATCGCCAATCGGGGTTTCCATCGAAATAGGCTCTTTAGAAATTTTTAAAATCTTACGAATCTTGTCTTCCGGCATTTCCATTTTTTCAGCGAGCACGGATGGATCAGGTTCAGCACCTGTCGATTGCAAAATTTGTCGTGAAATACGATTCATCTTATTAATCGTTTCAATCATATGGACTGGAATACGAATAGTTCTTGCTTGGTCAGCAATCGAACGTGTGATTGCCTGGCGAATCCACCAAGTCGCGTACGTTGAAAATTTATATCCACGACGGTATTCAAATTTATCCACCGCTTTCATCAAACCGATGTTTCCTTCCTGAATGAGATCCAAGAATTGAAGGCCGCGGTTGGTATATTTTTTTGCGATCGAAATCACAAGACGTAAGTTAGCTTCGATCATTTCACGTTTTGCACGGCGCGCTCTCGCTTCACCTGTCGTCATTTGCTTATTTATTTCTTTTAAATCCTTAATCGACAAACCTGCTTCTTTTTCAATTGCAATCAATTGATCTTGCCGGTCTAAGATCGAGTGTTTAAAACGTTCAAGTTTTGCGTTGTAAGGCTTATCGTGTCTGAGTTCATCCGTTAGCCAATGAAGGTTGGTTTCATTACCTGGAAAACTCTTAATAAAATGCGTACGAGGCATACCTGATTTCTCGACACAGAAATCCATTAATTTTCTTTCGTGCGTTCTAATTTCATTGACACGATCTCTCACAGAGTCACAAAGTGCTTCGACTTGTTTTGCTGAGAATCTAAATTCCATCAATTCTTTTAAAACAGATTCATGGAGTTTTTTATATGCAGGATCGTCAATGCCTTTTTTAAGACGAATATCATTCATCTTCTGATTGGTTTTTCGAATCGCAGCAAAACGTGTTAAGACTTCTTCACGTAATTTTACAAGTGCTTCAGCTGAGATGGCAGCAGCTTTAGCGCCATCTGCATCATCGTCTTCTTCTTCATCAATATCTTCTTCGACTTCTTCTTCAACATCAGCTGCCACTATCGGCGCTTCGACTTCGACATCGATTAAACCATCGACCACTTCGTCGACGATCAATTCATTCGATTCAACTTTATCGACCATCGCAAGCAGTTCAGTAATCGTTGTAGGGCACGCGGCAATTGCTTGCACCATATGTTTTAAGCCATCTTCAATACGTTTTGCAATTTCGATTTCGCCTTCGCGCGTTAATAGATCGACGGTTCCCATTTCGCGCATGTACATGCGCACAGGGTCTGTCGTTCTACCAAACTCAGAATCTACAGTGGCAAGGGCTTGCTCAGCTTCTTCAGCGGCCTCTTCGTCCGTCACAGGGGGCGGCACATCAGCCATAAGAAGGGCTTCTGCGTCAGGGGCTTGTTCGTAGACCATAATCCCCATATCGTTGATCATGCTGACAATGCCTTCGATTTGTTCGGACTCTTGAATTTCGTCAGGCAAGTGGTCGTTAATTTCAGCGAAAGTGAGATAGCCTCGCTCTTTACCAAGAACGATTAACGATTTAAGACGAGTACGTCGCTCTTCGACATACTTTGGATTTGCATCATTCGCATTTCCATAGAAATCTTTCATTTTGGGGTTCTTTTTTTGCGACGGGTCTTTTTTTGGTCTGGCCATGCTCTACCTCTTCTTGTTAGGGCTTATTTTGCCTTATAAATCAACAAAATATAAATTAACGCGTAACCTTTAAGTCTACCAAAAATGCCCTTTTTGGTCAATGAAAGGCTCAAGTTTTAGGGGGTGTTTTAGGTCTTTGCGTGAGGGTTTTAAGGTGCGCTTTTTCTTCATCAGTTAAGCTACTTAAAGGCTTATCTTTCAAAGCACTAAAATGGGCTTTGGTTTTAGAGGCTTCCGCCTGCTCTCGTAATGTTTTCCTAGCCCCCTCAATTTCAGACTCAAAATGGATCTGATCATCAAAATAAGTCAATTCTTCATGCACCAAATCCATGATGACACTATTCACCTGGGCTTTTAGACCATGAAGGATGGAAGAAGGTTTCAATTCGGGTTGATTTAAAGCAAGTGCTAAGACTTTTTTAAGTAAATCGTCTTCAAAAGTATCGCTTTGGGCCAAAGTCAAATCCTCCGTGATAGCAAGCTGAGGCTTTAAAATAAGCAGCAAGATAAATTTACGTTTCACTGAAGAAGGAAGTTTACCCTTCGTTTTGATATTCGTTTTATTGTTTTGCACTTGAGGTTGTGCCACATAAAGTAATTGATCTATTTCTTTATCGTTCAAATGAAGTAATTCTGCAAAACGCTTACGTAAAAATAAGCTTAATTTAGGTGCGGTGATTTCTTTTAAAATCGGTTCTGCTTCATTAAGAAATTTCACTTTATCTTCTTGAGTGGCTAATTGATTTTTTTCAGTTAGGTGTTGCACTAAATATTGTGATAGTGGCATTGCATCTTGCATCATCGATTCAAAAGCTTCTTTGCTATGCGCTCTGATAAAGCTATCGGGATCATGCTCTTCAGGTAAAAATAAAAATTTCAAAACCACTTTATCGTTCAAACTTGGAAGCGCATTCATCATGGCACGCCATGCTGCAACTTTGCCTGCATTATCGCCGTCAAAACAAAAGATGATCGTATCGGTTTGACGCATTAATTTTTTAATGTGAAATGCAGATGTGGCAGTGCCTAATGTTGCAACCGAATTCATGACACCAAATTGCGCAAGACCTACCACATCCATATAGCCCTCAACGACAAGCACACAACCTTTTTCACGAATAGATCGACGTGCTGCAAAAAGTCCATAGAGCTCTTGGCTCTTTTGAAAAAGTGGGGTTTCAGGTGAGTTGTAATATTTAGGGGTATCTTCAGGATTAATGACACGCCCACCAAAGCCAATAATTTCACCCTTCATATTATGAATCGGGAACATAATGCGATCACGGAAACGATCATAGCGCTTACCTTGATCATTCTTTAACACAAGTCCTGCTATATTCAGCGCTTCGTCATCATATTTTTTAAAGGCGCTTTCTAAATTTTGCCAACCTTCAGGTGCGTAACCCAATTGAAATGTTTTAGCAATTTGTCCTGTAAGCCCACGTTTTTTCAAATACTCAATCGCGCGTTCTGATTTTTTTAAAGCACCTTGGTAATACTGAGAAGCCATTTGTAATGCCTCACCTAAAGCTAAATTTTTTTCTTTGACTTCAGGTGAAATTTTTTGTGTATCTTGTGGGACAGTTAAGCCCACTGACTTAGCAAGATCTTCCACCGCATCCACAAAACTCATGCCTTGATATTCAATGAGAAAACTTAAAGCAGATCCATGTGCACCACATCCAAAGCAATGGTAAAACTGTTTAGAAGGGCTTACTGTAAATGAAGGTGACTTCTCTTGATGAAAGGGACAGCAAGCAACATAATTACTGCCTGCTTTTTTTAAAGGCACACTTTTATCAATCACATCGATCACATCGACGCGATTTAAAAGTTCTTGGATGAATGACTCTGGAATCATATGCGTTTAATCATAGCTTAAAAATAAAAAGGAGCCTTAAGCTCCTTCATCATTTTTTTAAATTTTTATATTGAGTTCTTAACCGAGTTTTTGTTTGATGAGCGCAGATAATTTACCCATATCTGCTCGACCCACGACTTGGGGTTTTACAATCGCCATCACTTGACCCATCTCTTTAATACTTGTCGCATGACTGGCTTTAATCGCAGCATCTAGAATGGCGCCCACTTCTTCATCAGTTAAAGCTTTCGGAAGATAACTTTGCAAAATTACCACTTCAGCTTTCTCAGCATCCGCTAAATCTTGCCTTGCTGCGGACTCATAAGCCTCAATGGAATCACGACGTTGTTTTAACATTTTTTCAATGACAACCATCACATCTTGATCGGTCAATTCAATGCGTTCATCGACTTCACGTTGTTTAATAGCTGCTTGAAGAAGTCTAATCGTGCCAAGGCGAACAACATCCTTAGCGCGCATAGCTTCTTTCATGTCCTCAGTAATTTTTACTTTCAAGGACATCTTAAAAAATTAGAATAATTTTGGGGGGAGCATTTGATTGCGAAGACGACGGTACTGACGTTTCACTGCAGCAGCAGCTTTACGTTTACGTTCCCACGTTGGCTTCTCATAGAACTCACGCGCACGTAAGTCGTTAATAAGGCCGGTCTTCTCTATTAAGCGCTTGAAACGACGGAGTGCTACGTCGAATGGCTCGTTTTCTTTTACACGTACTGTTGACATTAAACTCTCTTATTTTAAATAATGCGTTTTTGTGTGTGTTTTTCCAAATGGAATTTCGGAAAAGTTCGTTATTTTAATGCTAATCTATTCATATATCAATCTTTTTTGAGCCTTAAACCCATGTTGGTCCTTGGTATTGAAACCTCCTGCGATGAGACTGGATTAGCCCTTTTTGACAGTGAAAAAGGCCTTTTAGATCATGTCCTTCATTCTCAGGTCAACCTTCATGAGGCTTACGGTGGCGTGGTCCCTGAATTGGCGTCTCGAGACCATATTAGGCTTATTTTGCCATTACTTGAAAGTCTTTTTAAGAATACGAGGCATAAAAAGGAGGATGTGGATGCAATCGCTTACACCCAAGGACCGGGATTATCCGGGGCCTTGTTGGTCGGAAGTTCACTTGCTGAAGCTCTAGCTTTTTCGCTTCAAATTCCTACTATCCCGATCCACCATTTAGAAGGACATTTATTAGCCCCATTGTTGGAAAAAAATGCACCCAACTTTCCTTTTCTAGCACTACTTGTTTCAGGGGGTCACACACAAATTATTCATGTAAAAAAAATGGGTCTCTACGAAATTATTGGTGATACTTTAGATGATGCCGCAGGTGAGGCTTTTGATAAAACTGCCCAATTATTAGGCTTAGGGTATCCGGGTGGTTTAGCTCTATCTCTTCTCGCCGAAAAAGGAAAACCTCATTTTGACTTACCGAGACCTCTTATGCATAGCAAAGATTTAAATTTTAGTTTTAGTGGATTGAAAACAGCGGTTCTGCATCTTATTCGTGCGCAAGAAAATTTAACGGATGAAATTAAAGCAGATGTCGCATTTGCATTTCAAGAAGCAATCACCGATGTATTAACTAAAAAATGTCTTCATGCTTTAGATCAAACAGGTTTAAAAAAGCTTGTCGTATCTGGCGGTGTCGGGGCTAATAAACAATTACGACAAAAGTTAGTCAATGAATTCACTCAAAAAAATTATGAAGTATTTTTTCCTCGCTTAGAGTTTTGTACAGACAATGGTGCCATGATTGCTTTTGCAGGTGCAATGCGATTAGAAACTTCTTTAAAGTGTGACCTTGGTTTTTCAGTCAAACCCAGATGGCAATTGGCTTAAAAACTATTTCTTACCTTTAAAACCTGATTCAGTTCCATCAATTAAACGTTTAATATTTTCAATGTGCCGCAAAATTAAAATGAGCGCGATGATGGATGTTGCGATCAACTCATAAAAATCAATCTTATAAAAAAAGCCGATTACAGGAGATAAACTTGCTGCAATAATGGCCGCCAGTGATGAATAACGCCAAATAAGAAATATACCAAACCATATGGCCAATACTATAAGCCCCATGACCCACGAAAACATAAAGAGGATGCCTGCCGCTGTAGCAACGCCCTTGCCGCCTTTAAAGCCATAATAAATAGGAAAGACATGTCCTATGAGGGTCGCAATTGCAATGAATCCCACTATATGGGATGGCAATTCAAAATATTGCGCTAAACCGACTGTTAAAGCACCTTTTAATGCATCACCTAAAAGAGTGAATAAAGCTGCTAATTTTTTTCCGGTTCGTAAAACATTCGTTGCGCCCAGATTTTTAGAACCGATAGTTCGAGGATCAGGCAGAGAAAAAATATGGCTGATGACAATACCGAATGAAATGGCACCGATGAGATAACTAAAAAGAAGGTAAATCACATTCATCATTTGAAAATCACTTTATAATGAAAACTCTATTTTACAATTTTTTGAAGCACTCAAGATGGCCTCACTTATTTTTATAGAAGAGATGAAAGTTGAAACCATTATCGGCGTCTCTGACTGGGAACGTGCACTTTCACAAACACTGCTTATTGATCTTGAAATGACTTTACCTCAAATCACTTCAGCCAATTCTGATTTGATCACAGATACCATTGATTATGCCGTTGTTGCTGAACGTATTAAATCGATCACATCAAATCATACATTTAAATTATTAGAGCCTTTAGCGTATCGCATCATTGAAATACTAGAAAAAGAATTCAAAGCTCCTTGGATAAAGCTTAAAATTTCAAAACCTCAAATCCTGCCTCAAGTAAAAGCTGTGGGGGTAATTTTTGAAAAAGGTGTACGCGCTTAACCTCTGGGGTGATGGGTTTCGTGCAATTTCTTTAAGCGTTCGCGTGCCACATGCGTATAAATTTGTGTGGTCGAAATATCTGCATGCCCCAATAACATTTGAACCACACGTAAATCTGCACCATGATTAAGTAAATGTGTTGCAAAGGCATGTCGTAATACATGGGGAGATAATGTTTTTTGAATACCCACAATCAAGGCGTAGCGTTTAATTAAATGCCAGAATGATTGTCGTGTCATTAATTCTCCACGTTGTGTTACAAATAAATCATCTGATACATGTTGATTAAGAATATGAGGCCTCGCTTCTTTTAAATAACGATCAATCCATTCAGCAGCAACTTCCCCCATGGGGACCAATCTTGTTTTACTTCCTTTCCCTGTAACGCGAATCACACCATCAGCAAGGCTCACCTCAGTCACTCTTAAGCTAATCAGTTCTGTGACGCGCAAACCACAGGCATAAAGAAGTTCTAACATCGCGCGATCACGAAGACCTAATGGTGATGAAATCTCAGGGGCTTTTAAAAGCAACTCCACTTCAGTTTCATTTAAGCTTTTAGGGAGTGACTTTGGTAACTTTAGTGCTTCAATATGAAGTGTCGGATCTTCATGAATATCACGTTCACGCAAGTAATAACGATAGAAGCGTCGGAGTGTTGCGATCAATCTTGAAATACTTCTCGCTTTTACATGGCTAAATTGATTCGCAAGGTAAGCTTGGATGTCGCTTTGATGAGCCTCTAATAATATTTTTTTGATATCACGATTTAAAAATTCTGAGAATTTCATTAAATCAAAGCGATAGCTATCTAAAGTATTTTTAGCTAAACCGTCTTCAAGCCATAAATGATCAATGAATTGATCGATAACTTTTTTTTCGTCATCAGAAATTACAACAGGCTCTCGTGTTTTCTTCATCATACAAAAAGATTAACACAAATAAAAAAGCCCCGCTTTAACGGGGCTTTTTAAATTACTCAGCTGCCTTATCGGGAGCTACTTCAGGCGCTGCTGCCTTCGGTGTTTCTGTTTTTGGGATGTCTTGAATAATTTCCTTTTCACGCGCATCTAATTTTTCACGGATACGAGCAGATTTGCCTGAACGTTCACGTAAATAATAAAGTTTTGCACGGCGAACATCGCCGCGACGTTTTAATTCGATTGATGCGATAAGAGGGGAATATGTTTGGAATGTACGCTCAACACCTTCACCGGATGAAATTTTACGAACCGTGAAAGCTGAATTAAGACCGCGATTTCTTTTTGAAATCACAATACCTTCGTAAAGCTGCACACGTTTTCTTGTACCTTCGACCACGTTTACACCGACTGCAACTGTATCGCCTGGTGCAAAGTTAGGGATGGTTTTACCTAGACGAGCAATTTCTTCTTGCTCTAATAATTGAATAATATCTGCCATCATCCGTTCCTTTTAGTTATAGAGAGTCTTGTTCCTGCTTATCTATTGATTCAAGCAGCCGAGTCTCTTCTTTAGTCAACAGCCTTGCGGCCAACAAATCAGGTCGTCTGACCTTGGTTAACGCTAACGATTGCTGTAATCGCCAGGCGCTAATTCTAGCATGGTTACCCGATAATAATACATCTGGCACCTTATATCCTTCATACACTTCCGGTCTCGTATAGTGAGGGCAATCAAGTAAGCCATTCACAAACGAATCCTCAATAGCCGAATTATCATCTCCTAACACGCCGGGTAGTTGCCTAATAATGGCATCCATCACCACCATGGTAGGTAATTCCCCGCCACTTAATACGTAGTCGCCAATTGAAATTTCTTCATCGACACTACTTTCAATCAGCCTCTCATCTACCCCCTCATAACGACTCGCTATAAAAATGAGTCCTGAAGCTTTTGACAGTTCCATCACTTTTTGATGTGTGAGTGGTAATCCTCTTGCGGATAAATGAATCACTCGGACATCTTGAATGCCTTTATTCATTTGCGCTTTTTTAGCAGCATCGATGGCCTTCTTTAAAGGCTCAATCATCATCAGCATACCAGGGCCGCCGCCATAAGGCCTATCATCCACAGTACGATGTGCATCGTTTGTGAAATCTCTAGGATTCCATAAAGTTAAATCAACAAACGCTTCATGAAATGCACGAGAGGTAATGCCAAAATCCTTCAATGCTTGAAACATCTCAGGAAAAAGTGTCACCACATCAAAAGACAAGGATTTCATTTAAAAATCTTTATCCCAGTCGACTTCAATTTCTTTTTTCACCATATCCACATTGACAATCACATGCGGAATAAAGGGGATTAAATATTCTCTGTCGCCCTTTACGACTAAAACATCATTCACTCCCGTTTCCAGAAAAGTTTGAACGACACCTAAATGTTCTTTCTGTTGATTGATGACTTCATGCCCCATCAAATCATTCCAGTAATATTCACCTTTTTCTAAAGCGGGTAACTCATGTTTGGGTACTAAGATCGTTTTATTCTTTAACCCAAATGCCGCGTCTCGATCATCCACATTCAAAAGCTTAGCCACAATCGTATTACCATGTATTTTTGATGTTTCGATCGGGTAGCTTATCGAAGATTTTTCATCTCCAATAAGCCACTCTTTTTTATTGAGAAGTTGATGGATATCTAATGTGAAGGGCTGAATCTTAATCCAACCTTTGACACCATATGGCCCACTGATGCGTGCCATGATAAATTTTTCTACCTCACTCATATCACTTGTATCAACAAGTGAATCAAAACATTAAGCGCTTTCAGCTGGTGGTTCAGTCGCCTCAGCTGGAGCTGCTTCTGGTGTTACCTCAGGAGCTGATACTTCTACTGGGGCCACTTCTGCGGCTGCCTCAACCGGTGCTGCTTCTGGAGTAGGCGCTGCTGCCGCTGCAGCTTCTGCTGCTTTCGCTTTTTCTTCTGCTTCTTTAGCGTCCATCGCTGCTTTTAATTCTTCAGCTTTTTTAGCTGCTTCTTTAGCTTTTCTAGCTTCTACTTTGTCTGCATCTTTTTTCTTTAAAGCCACAATTGCTTCTGGGCCTTTTAAATGAAGTTTCACTAATCGATTCACTGAGTCTGAAAGAAGTGCCCCATGGCCTTTCCAATGCGTGACACGTTCGTTATCAATACGAAGCGCCTCAGTGCCCATTTTAGCCATTGGATTATAAAAACCAATACGCTCAATAAAGCGTCCGTCGCGGCGATTTCTTGAATCTGCCACCACTACATTGTAAAAAGGGATCTTTTTTGAACCGCCTCTAGAAAGTCGAATAATTACCATAATTTACACTCTTCAATTAGTTAAAATTTTCTTAAGAAAGGGGCGGATTTTACGCTATTTTTGACATATTTGGCAAGCAAAATCACTGTAAAGACACGAATTTAAGGTCTCTTTTTGTCTATTGATAAGGAGTAGGATCATCAATCCCAGCGGCTTTAAAGCCATTTTGCCTTAAACGACAAGAGTCGCAGACGCCACAGGCTCTTCCAACTTGATCGGCCTGATAACAAGAGACTGTTAAACTATAATTCACACCCAAACCAACACCTTTGGCAATAATAGCTTCTTTAGATAAATCGATGAGTGGAGTATGAAGTTGGATGGTTTGACCTTCCACAGCTGATTTAGTCGCTAAATTGGCCATTTTCTGAAATTGCTCCATATACTCGGGTCTACAATCAGGGTATCCTGAATAATCGACAGCGTTGACCCCTATAAAAATATCATGGGCACCAATCACTTCCGCCCAACCAAAAGCGAGCGTCAACATGAGAGTATTACGAGCGGGCACATAAGTAATGGGAATCTGGGCGCTTGATTCGGTTGGCACTTTTAAATCAGGATTAGTGAGCGCTGAAGTAAGCATCCAACTTAAATCCATCTCAATAGTTTTATGCTCTTCTACCTTAAATTGAGTGGCGATTTTTTTAGCGGCTTCCAGTTCTGCAATGTGGCGCTGATGATAATTCACACTTAAGGCATAACATGTATATCCCTGACTTTTCGCGATCGCAAGGGTTGTCGCAGAATCAAGACCCCCTGATAAAAGAACAACTGCTTTAGACACCAGGCTTCTCTCCCCAAAGTAATTTATGTAATTGAATTTGCATGCGTACAGGGAGTTGATCTTCTAAAATCCAATCGCCTAAATCGGTGATGTTTAGTTTTTGATATACAGGCGAAAATAAAACATCACATTTTTCTGAAAGTTTATATTGATTAATTATTTTTTTAGCCCAGTCATAATCTTCGCGACTACAAAGCACAAATTTAATTTCATCCTTTAAGTGAATGAAGTTTAAATTGTCCCAATAATTTTTTTTCTCCTCACCGGATTCGGGCGTCTTGATGTCTAAAATAATTTTGATGCGAGGATCGACTTCTTTAATAGACAGTCCACCCCCCGTTTCAAGAGAGACTTTGAAATTTTGATCTGCTAAAACTTTAAGAAGATTCAATACCTCTTTTTGCGCTAAAGGCTCGCCGCCTGTGACTGTGACATAGTGAGTATGGTATTTTTTAATTGTCTCCATAATCTCATCAATAGTCATCATGGACCCACCTTGAAAAGCATAAGCCGTATCGCAATAATGACAACGCATGGGACATCCGCTTAGACGTATAAAAATGGTAGGCAATCCTACGCGAGAGGATTCACCTTGTAGTGAATAAAAAATTTCAAAGATTTTAAGTTGTGTCACGCTGAGGAATGTAAGACTAAAAAATTTAAGATATGAAAATTTTAGGGCTTAATGCTTTCTAAAACCTTCAAACGCTTTTGTGCATTTTGAATCACATCACTCTTAGGATATTTTTTAATTAAATCCTTTAGACTTTTTTTAGCTTCGGGAATAAGTGCTAATTGAATTTGTGCATTGGCTAAACCTAATAAAGCTTCTGGGTTTTTTATAAAATCTGGATGTTGATCTAGTAATTTTTGATAAGTCCCAAGAGAGGCTTTGTAATTTTTTAAATTGAATTGCGAATTCGCTAAACCATATTTAGCATCTGGCAATAATGCACTATTTGGAAATTGCTTTATAAAGTCAGTGAAGGCTTGAAAAGCCTCTTTATATTTCATGCCATCTAAAAGCTGATTCGCTTGATCAAATATCTCTTCATCTGATGGTGGTTTGACTTCAGGTGCAGGTGGAGCTTCTGCAGGCGTACCAGATGGAGCCGCATTACTTGCAACTGATTTTTCTTCCATCTTTCGAAGTCTGCCATCTAAATCTTGATAGAGATCTTTCTGGCGTTGCTCAACTGTCGCATTTAAATGACGAAGTGTTTCCATTTCACCGCGAAGTTTAGAAACATCTTGTTTGATTAATTCGATTTGATTGAGCATATCGTTAAGGCTGCCACTTTTAATGACAGCCTCTAGATTTACAATACGCGCTTCTAACTCTGTTTCTTTTAATAGCATCTCCTGAAGTTTTTTTCTTGCGTCAGTATCTTCAAAAAGTGCCGCATGAACAGGTGCTGCAAATAAACATGCTAGAAGAATGAGTTTTTTCATTAAATCTTAATGCTTACTCTTTTTCGTATGAGATATCCACACGACGATCTTTTCCATAACACGCATCATCTTTACAATTAGTATCTGCGCGCTCTTCACCGAAACTTACTGTTTCGATTTGTGTATCTTGCGCACCTAGCACGTTCATAGATTTTTTTACTGACACAGATCGTTTTTGACCAAGGGAAAGGTTGTACTCGCGTGAACCACGATCATCAGTGTTACCTGTGAGTGTCATTTTAGCTTTTGGATGGGAAGCCACATATTTCGCATGAGCTGCGACAAGATCTTTATATTCGGCTTTGACAACATCTTTATCATAATCAAAGTAGATGCTTCGTTTCGATAAAATATTATTAGGATCACGAAGGCTTGCTAAGTCGAGATCTTTTTCATCATCAGAAGCTGATGAGGATGGGCCACTCGGTTTTGGTGCATCATTAATCGGTGTCGAACTACAGCCTAATAAAAATAATGAAAGCAAAGTTGCAAGTAATAGTGATTTTTTCATTTTCAAAGTCTCCATGAGTTAATTTTTTATTTTGCAAAAGGTCCCCAAGCAGGCTCTCTAATATCATCAGCTTGAATATTAAATGATTGGTGAACAACCCCATCAATTGATACCGTTGAAAGTTCGCCAGAGCCTCTAACCTTATGTGAATATAGTATCACATGTCCATTAGGTGAGAACTTAGGTGCCTCGTCAAAAGGGCCGTCCGTAATTTTCGTAATTTGTCCTGTTTGTAAATCATGTAAGACCACTCTAAATCGACCTTCATCCTGTGTCACATAAGAGAGTATTTTTCCATCGGGTGAAACATTAGGATTTAAGTTTTGATTTCCTTCAAAGGACAAGCGTTGTGGCTCGCCGCCAGTTGATGAAACCTTGTAAATTTGGGGACGACCACCGCGATCTGATGTGAAATAAATTGACTTACCATCAGGCGACCAAACAGGCTCTGTGTCAATGTGTGTACTTTGAGTAAGTGGTTTTAAATTGGAGCCATCGGCATCGATTAAATAAATTTGTGAATTTGCGTTATAGGTTAAAACAATGGCCAAACGTCTACCATCGGGCGACCATGAGGGGGAGCTGTTATTGCCTTTAAAATTAGCTAATACTGTTCTTTGTCCCGTAACTAAGGATTGAATATAAATAATCGGTTTTTTCTTTTCAAAAGATACGTAAGCAATTTTTGTGGCGTCCGGTGACCATCTCGCAGAAATAATAGGCTGAGGGGAACTTACCACCGACTGAATATTAAATCCATCGGCATCGGCTACGTTGAGAGAATAGCGACCTTTATTTTTTGAAATATAAGAAATTTTGGTACTAAAAACTCCTGGAATGCCCGTTAATTTTTCATAAATAGTGTCAGAAATTTTATGGGCGATGGCACGGTATTGCGCAGCAGGCCCTGAAAATTCCATTGTCGTTAAAATAGTTTTTTTATTCACATCCACCAAAAACCAATTCACTTTTAAACGATTGTTATTGATTTCGAATTGACCTAGCGTCATCACTTGCGCTTCAATTGCAGTCATTTCAGGGTAATTAATTTCACTCAACACGAATGGTTTGTTAATCAACCCATTAACCTCCAAGGGCCTAAAAAATCCTGAACGATAAAGATCGGCCGCGATAATTTGATGCATAAGACTATTCGCTTTATCGTTTCCTACTTCCTTATATGGCATCACTGCAATATTGATTTGTTTCGTGCCACCTCCGGAAATCTCAATTGTCTCAATGGCGAACGCATGTGGGGCAATCAGAGAAAACAGGAGTAAAGAAATAAATGCTTTGAATATTTTTAAGATGCTTAAATTATATTTTTTCATTGGGTCTAAAGTTAAGTTTTAAATTTTTAAATTTCGAAAATAAATCGGTATCTGTGGGCACCGGTAAAGGCTGTGATTGAAAAATAGCACGTTCGACCGATTCGTCGCATACAGGGATACCGCTTGATTTTAACATTTTAGGATTGCCAATCAATTCTCCTGTCGGCATCAACCCAATTTCAAATTGAAGCTCAACAGGACTCTTACCACATAATTGCTTATTCACATTCTGCTGAATTTTTCGTTGAATTAAAAACTTATATTTATCCATTTCACCTAATTTAGCCCCCCCTTCGATAGGGTTAGCATTTGATTGTTTCATCTCTTCGTGACGGTTTAATGAAGGCTTTGGTTTGTCTTGTAATAACTCCTGCTGAAGTTTGGCTAATTGATCTTGCTTCAAAAGTTCTTCCTGAATTTTTTTCAAATCATCTTTCTTTTTTTGGTCTTCTACTTTTTTACGTTCCTCTTCTTCTTTTTTTTGTTTCAAACTAATATCGGCTTTATCACTTGTAAGTGATTTAATGATTTCTTCTACTTTAGAGGGTTTAGGCACGGGCTTAGGGGGCTCTAATTCAACTTTCTTTTCAACCGGAGGTGCTTCAACTGCTTTAGCATTCGGTTGAGGAATAGAATCCCATAACTCTACTTCAGCCACCTGAGGTAACTTTACCCTCCATTCAAAACTCACCATCATGATGAGCATTAAAACAATATGCACACTCACTGCATAAATCGCAGATCGCTTCGCTATGAATTTTTCTTGAGGTCGAATCACGTCTTAATTTATTTTTGTGGCTTTAAAAGTAAGCCTACCTTTGAGACATTGTTTTGTTTTAATAAATCCATAAGACTGATGACTTCGTCATATTTCACATTCTTATCAGCCGCAATCACAAGTGCTCGATCAGGCGTGGTTTTAATTAAAGACTGCACATGACTCAACAATCGATCGCGGGTATAACTTGTACCTTCAATCTCAATGGTGTTATTAAGTTTGACTGTAATGACAATAGGCGCTCCCGTTTGTTTTAACGTTTCACCGACTTCAGGGAGCTCCACCACACCTGGATTTGTCATAGGCGCTGTCACCATAAAAATGACGAGTAAAACTAAAGTCACATCAATATAAGGCACGACATTGATCTGATTCATGAGGCGACGTTTACGCATCACTTATCCTTTTCTTTGTAAGATGTTGACGAACTCTTCCATGAAGCTTTCGTATCTCACGGATAAACGGTCAACTGAAGTTGCAAAGCGGTTATAAGCGATCACTGCTGGAATGGCTGCAAATAAACCAATCGCGGTTGCAATGAGAGCTTCTGCAATACCGGGAGCTACTTGTGTGAGGGTCGCTTGTGCGACATTCGCTAAACTCCTAAACGCATTCATGATGCCCCATACGGTGCCAAATAAACCAATATAAGGACTCACTGATCCTACAGAGGCTAGAAACGGTAAATGCGCATCTAAAAAATCAAGTTCGCGATTATAAGTCGCTCGCATCGCACGCCGCACCCCTTCAATCACATCACTCATATCGGCACGCGTTGTTTTATGGCGATTAAATTCTTTGTAGCCGGCTTCAAAGATTGTGGCTAACCCTTGATTTTTAGTGCGGCCACTATGAATACTGTCGTGCAATTTATCAAGATCGCCACTTGTCCAGAATGTATTTTCAAATTCATCAACTGCAAGTTCAGCGTTTTTTAATACAGAAATTTTAATAAAGATATACCACCAAGAAAATCCAGAAGCAGCTAATAAGATAATCATGACTAACTGAACAGGAATAGTGGCACCTGTAATTAAACTTAAAAAAGATAAATCATTCACTACATTCATAAAGACTCCATAGCTTGTTTAACGGTAGATGAGATACGTACGGGCTTAAATTTTTCACTATCAATGCATGCAATATCAACATGCGCATCAATTAACATTTCTTCACTACGATAAATCATTTGCCTAAATTCAATTTTGCTTGAGCCTATATCTATCAGTTCGCTTTTAACTACCAAGTCATCATTAAAACGTGCAGGTAATTTATATTGAATATCGATACGATGCACCACAAACATAATATGTGCTTGATGTTTTAAATGACACTGATCAATACCCACACTTCTTAACCACTCTGTTCTGGCACGCTCCATAAATTTTAAATAATTAGCGTGATAAACGACACCCCCACTATCGGTGTCTTCAAAATAAATACGAACAGGAAAAGAAAAAGTTTTTATTCCTGCCATAAATTATCGGTGAGATGTTGAATAGGTGGTTTCATACCAAAATGCAGATAGGTTGCTTGTGTGACCACACGGCCTCTTGGGGTGCGCATAAGATAGCCTTGTTGAATGAGATATGGCTCTAATACATCTTCAATCGTTTCGCGTTCTTCACCAATCGCTGCCGCTAAATTATCTAAGCCTACAGGACCGCCATTAAATTTTTCTAAAATAGCTTGAAGTAATTTTCGATCCATGACATCAAGCCCTAATAAATCTACATCCAACATTTTAAGTGCGTCATCTGCAATTGATGCTGTAATTTTTCCATTAGATTTGACTTGTGCAAAATCACGAACGCGTCTTAATAAACGGTTTGCAATACGAGGGGTGCCACGAGAACGTTTTGCAATTTCTAATGACCCCGATGGATCAATATCAGCCTCTAAAAGAGTGGATGAGCGATCAACAATTTTGGCAAGCTCTTGTTCGCTATAGAACTCTAATCGAGACACAATACCAAAACGATCACGTAATGGATTGGTCAGCATACCTGCGCGCGTGGTCGCTCCAACTAATGTAAATGGGGGCAAATCAAGCCTCACGGATCTGGCTGAGGGTCCTTCACCAATCATGATATCCAGTCGGTAATCTTCCATCGCGGGATATAAAATTTCCTCTATGACGGGGGACAGGCGATGAATTTCATCAATGAATAACACATCGTTCGGTTCTAGATTGGTTAAAAGTGCTGCAAGATCGCCTGCTTTTTCTAAAACAGGGCCTGATGTTTGACGGAGATTAACGCCCATCTCTTTTGCAATAATATGCGCTAAAGTCGTTTTACCTAAACCAGGTGGCCCAAAGAGAAGCACATGATCTAAGGCTTCATTTCTATTTTTAGCAGCCTTAATAAATATTTCTAATTGGCTTCTGACTTTTTCTTGGCCCACATATTCTTGAAGCTCTTTTGGTCGAAGTGCTCGCTCAATCGATTCCTCGACGGGCTCATTTAAAGTACCTGCCACAAAACGATCGGATTCAATCATGCTGATTCATTAGCCCTTAGATAAATATTTTAAAGCTTGTTTAATGCCATCATTCACGGATGAGTTGCTATCCAAACTCTTAACGGCATTTAAAGATTCACGTTCATTGTAGCCTAAGGCAATCAATGCATTGAGCACATCTTGGCTCATGGATGTGATACCAAAAGCTTTCATACTTAAAGCTGAATCGAGTGTAAATTTATCTTTGAGTTCTAACAATAATCGTTCGGCTGTTTTTTTACCAATACCAGGCACGCGCGTTAAAAGACCCGCTTCTTGAAGCGACACTGCTTGAATCAGTTCATCAATAGATAACCCGCTTAAAATGGCGAGCGCTGATTTTGCTCCAATACCGTTCACTTTTAAAAGCTGTCTAAACATCAAACGTTCTTGTTGAGTGCCAAAACCAAATAAGAGTTGAGCGTCTTCACGCACAACAAAATGTGTGAGTAATGTGACTTTTTCTCCCACTTTGGGAAGTAAATAAAAAGTACTCATGGGTACTTCGCATTCATAACCCACGCCGTTGCAATCAATTAAGGCATGAGGCGGTGTTTTATCTAAAAGAATGCCGGAAATTCTTCCTATCATACGAGCCTACCTTTTTTCATACGGTAACTTAAAGCATCCATATTTTGTAATTGGTTAAAAGCATGTGCATGACACATCGCACATGCTAACGCGTCCGCAGAATCAGCTTGAGGGGCTTCGGGTAATTTTAAAAAGCGTTTTACCATATCTTGTACCTGCTCTTTTTTTGCATGCCCTGAACCGACCACTGATTTTTTAACTTGTAAGGCTGTATATTCGTAGACAGATAATTTTTTAATCACGGCCGCACTGATGGCAGCACCCCTTGCTTGACCTAATAAAAGCGTGGATTGAGGATTCACATTCACAAACACTTTTTCGATGGCTACTTGTTTCGGCTTATATTGATCAATCACTTCGAAGAGCCCTTCTAAAATAATTTGAATACGCTCTGGCAAATTATCTCGCGTGTCTTCTTTAGCGCTGACAGTTTTAATCACACCACTTCCAAGATAGCGAATCTTGTCACCATTTTTTTCAACCACACCAAATCCCGTCATTCTTAAACCAGGGTCAATGCCAAGGATGATGATAGATTCACTCAATCTTTACTTTAATCTTCAATCACTGCGGTAGTATAAACTTCCTGCACATCATCTAAATCATCCAGTGCATCTAAAATTTTTTGCATCTTGATACCGTCGTCAGCACTTAAGGCATTCTCTAATGTGGGACGCATCGCGACTTCAGCGAGTTCTATTTTTAAACCTGCATTTAAAAGCGCTTCTTTAATCTGAATAAATTCTTGAGGAGGTGTGATCACTTCAATGCTCCCATCTTCATCACTGATAATATCTTCAGCTCCCGATTCAAGCGCTACTTCCATGACTTTATTTTCATCGCTACCTGGCGCAAAAAAGATACGGCCGCAATGTTTAAATAAAAAAGCGACTGATCCATCAGTGCCTAAATTACCGCCATGCTTCGAGAGCGCATGCCTCACATCAGCGACAGCTCTTTGTTTATTATCCGTTAAGCAATCAATAATAATAGCAGCCCCACCAATACCATAACCTTCGTATCTCACTTCTTCGTAGCTCACACCCTCTAACTCACCTGTACCTTTTTTAATCGCACGCGTGATGTTGTCTTGCGGCATGTTTTCTTCTTTGGCAAGAGCCACTGCAGCTCTTAAGCGCGGGTTAAAGTTGACCTCACCACCACCAAGTCTTGCTGACACAGTAATTTCTTTGATAATTTTTGTGAAAACTTTTCCACGCTTAGCGTCTTGACGACCTTTGCGGTGTTGAATATTTGCCCATTTAGAGTGTCCTGCCATGCCTATGCCTTTCTAGGCCCTGATTTTATCATGGGTTTGTTTTTAAGCCAGGGCTGAACCAAGCCTTCTTGGTGACTTTTAATGCGGATGTAAGAGATCATTAACAAGGATATACCAATAAAAAACATGCCTAAAAATTCAAAGGGTTTAATGGTTTCATGAAGTTCAATCGAGGATGCAATCACAGCAATCACAGGGCAAACGGTTGTCGTCATCGTAGTGATGCCTGCAGATAACTGTCTTAATGCATAAAGCCATAATAGCCATGCAATCGCATTCCCAAAGACCGCGTTATAAATGAGCGCCCCAATAAAATAACTATTCCATTCAATCGTAGTCGTATGTGTCATAAAAGCCAATATGACAATAGGGATGGATCCAAAAAGCATCTGCCATGCTGTGAGAGAAATCAAATCAAGATAGGGTGAGCGTGCTTGAAGTTTTTTAGCTAAAATCACCGCCAATGCCCATGAAATCCCAGACACAATAGCTAACACCATACTGAAAATATCACTCCCTAAATGAAGCGGATCCAAAATAAATAAAATGCCCATCAGTGAAAATAAAGCCGCGGGCCATTGCCATCCCTTTAATTTTTCCCCTAAAAAAGGCCAAGCTAAAAGCATGGTCCAAAAAGGCATGGTATAAGTGAGTACTGCTGTTTTACCCGCACCCCCTTCAACGAGAGCCCATACTAAAAGCCCTGTAAAGCCTGAGGTTTGAAGAAGACCTAAAACAATTAAACTTGGAATTTCTTGAATTTTGAAAGGCTTTTTCAAAATGATCATCACCATGAATAAACAAAGTGCTCCTAGGATGGTTCGTAGGGCCGCAAAATCATAAGGGCCAGAAAAATGAAGAGCATTTTTCATCACCACCCAGTTGTAACCCCAAATAAGGCACAAAAGTATGAGGGCTAAAAAAGCCATCAAGTTTTTATTTTTTTTATAAGGCATTTGTACACTTGTTCAATATGATGACATTATTATAAAGTGTATATTTGACTTTACTCTTTTAATATAGGTGACTTATGAAAACAGCTGCTCAACTTATTGCAGACAAAAAACATAAAGAAGTAATTAGTATTACCCCTAATCGTCCAGTGATTGATGCACTCATCATCCTCGCGGAATATAAAATTGGCGCTCTTATAGTCATGGATAAAGAGAAGATGGTGGGTATTTTTTCAGAGCGTGATTACGCGCGTGAAGTTGTTTTGAAAGGCAAGTCCTCCAAGGTCACTACCATTGAAGAAGTGATGACAAAAAAAGTGCTTGTGGCGAATGGTAAAGATACTTTTGAAAAAGCTATGACCATGATGACCGAAAATCATATTCGTCACTTGCCGATTATGGATGGCCAAAAGATTATTGGTATGCTTTCTTTAGGCGATGTCGCCAAAGAAATGATTGCCTATCAAAGAAATATAATCAAGGAACTCGAGGGCTACGTTAAACAATAATTATTTTATATAAATTGGGTTCGTTTCGGACAATGGTTATTTTGTAAATTCTGATCTCTACTCAACTAAAGAACAAAGTCAGGCATCGCTAGATTAAAAAATAAATTTATTTTTCGATTTTTAATTCTTTAACTTTTCGGGTTAAGGTATTCCTTCCCAAGCCCAAAATTTCAGCAGCTTCAATACGTCTGCCTTTTGTGAAGTGAAGTGCTTCTTCGATAAGAATTTTTTCGAAGGTTTGATTTAATTGAGTCAAAATGTCTTTCTGATTTTTATTTAAAGCCAATTGTACTTCTTGCTTTAATTTATCTTTCCAGTCAGAAGGCACTTCTTTGTGCATATCATTATTTTTAAGTTCAGGTGGTAAATCGGCAATATCAATATTTTGTCCAGGTGCCATGACAGTCAACCAATGACAGACGTTTTCAAGTTGGCGAACGTTACCGCTCCAATGAAGATGAGATAGATAATTTAAAGTCTCTTCAGATAAAATTTTTGTTTCTACCCCTAATTGTTGTGCGCTTTGTTGTAAAAAGTGGCGGGCCAAATCTGGAATGTCTTCTGCACGCTCGCGCAATGCTGGTAAACGTAAACGAATCACATTGAGTCGATGAAATAAATCTTCGCGAAAGAGGCCTGCTTTAACGCGCTCTTCCATGTCTTGATGGGTAGCCGCAATCACTCTCACATTGACCTTGATCGGGCTATGTCCGCCTATACGATAAAATTGACCATCACTTAAAACACGTAAAAGTCTTGTCTGAAGGTCGGCTGGCATATCACCAATTTCATCTAAAAAGAGTGTACCACCATCAGCTTGTTCAAAACGACCTTTACGCAAAGCCTGCGCTCCGGTAAATGCGCCGCGCTCATGACCGAATAATTCTGACTCTAATAAATCTTTTGGAATGGCCGCTGTATTAATCGCAATAAAAGGTTTAATAGCACGCGGTGAATGTTTATGAAGTGCGCTTGCAACAAGCTCTTTGCCACTGCCTGACTCACCATTAATAAGCACTGTCGCATGAGAGCGACTAAGGCGTCCAATCGCACGAAAAACTTCTTGCATGGAGGGGGCATGTCCAATCATCTCAGTCGCATTTTCAAGAGAAACTTCTTGGGTGCTTTGTTTTAAAGACTCATCAATCGCACGATGAATAATTTCGATTGCCTGATCCACATCAAAAGGCTTGGCTAAATATTCAAAAGCACCGCCCTGAAAGGATGCGACCGCACTCTCTAAATCAGAGTAAGCCGTCATAATGATGACAGGAATATGCGCATATTTTTCTTTAATCACTTGAAGAAGTTCCAAACCTGAACCCTGTGACATACGGATGTCGCTCACAATCACTTGTGGTTCTTCATCTTTAATCGCCTGGAGGGCATCTTTAATGGAGCTAAAAGTTTTAAAATTTAAATCGGTACGTGCGAGCGCTTTTTCAAACACCCAGCGAATAGATTTGTCATCATCAATAATCCAAATGGCTTTCATAGTGAAGATCCTTGTGACTCTTGATTGTTATTAAAAGGAATGTCTTTTGTATCTAGATCTTTAATCGGCAATAGAATCGTGAAGGTTGTTTGTCCGGGCTCACTCTTACATTCAATCATGCCTTGATGTTGACTCACGTAAGTTTGCGCTAATGATAAGCCGAGACCTGAGCCACCTTCACGGCCAGAGACGAGCGGATAGAATATTTTGTCGCGAATACCTGGAGGTATACCAGGCCCGTTATCAATAATGTCGAGTTTAATGCCCACACGATAGCGTTTCTTAGCGAGCATGATTTGCCGTTCAGCGCGGGTTTTAAAAATAATGAGTCCGTGCTGCTGTTTTTGATGCATGGCTTGCACTGCATTACGCCCAATATTAAGCACGGCTTGAATCAATTTTTCGCGATCGCCAATAATGTCAGGCAAGCTCGTATCATAATCACGTTGAATTTTTATTTCATCAGGAGATTCAGCTAACAATAAACTTCGAACGCGTTCTAATACTTCATGGATATTCGTAGGTTCATATTTTGGTTTTTGATGAGGGACGAGGAGCCGATCCATCAAAGACTGCAAGCGATCGGCTTCTTTAATAATCACTTGCGTATATTCTTTAAGTGAAGGATCAGGTAACTCGTGTTCTAGAAGCTGTGCGGCTCCTCGTAACCCACCTAGTGGATTTCTAATTTCGTGTGCTAAATTTCGAATCAATGCAGAGTTGGCTTGTTGCTGAATCAACATACGCTCTTCTTTTGCGATTCTTAATTGCTGATCCATCTGTTGAAATTCAAGAATATAACGAATCGAATCAGTTTGAATGGGCGTGATGGTGCATGTCACAGAAAATGATTGATGCTTTAATGTGGTAATCAAAAATTCGTGTTCGCGATAAGGAGTATCACTATTCAAAGCTTGGCTGATCGCGAGTTTTAAAATATCAGAATATGGAAATGCCTCATCAAGCGACATCATATAAATATGTTTAGCACTTAACCCAAATAAAATTTCAGCGGATGGATTCATATACAAAATATGCCCCTCGACATCGCATAGCAATACCGCACTCGCTAAGTGTTCAATCCCCTTTAGTTTAGGGGTTAATGATGGGATGGTGTTTTTTTTCATGAATATTCTTTTCTCACTTATTATGTTAAGCAAAACTTGAGCCAACTTTAAGGGATCGCTTTTTGGCCTATTTCCGCGGCTCTATCAAGGTATTGTAAGGAATATTACGTAGCAATGCACTAAAATAGTGCATCTATTTAATGTATAAAATAAAGGTATAAAAAAAGACGGCTTTTAAAAGCCGTCTTTTTAAATAAGCGCACGCATTAGCAGCTGTAATACATAACGAATTCGATTGGATGAGGTGTCATACGCATCTTAGTGACTTCTTCCATCTTAAGATCGATATAACTATTGATCCAGTCATCCGTAAATACACCACCGCGGGTTAAGAATTCGCGATCTTTGTCTAAATACTCAAGCGCTTGTTCAAGGGAAGAACATACCGTGGGTACTTGAGCATCTTCTTCAGGCGTTAAATGGTACAAGTCTTTTGTTGCTGGTTCACCTGGGTGAATTTTATTTTGTACACCATCTAAACCTGCCATCATCAATGCACTGAATGCAAGGTATGGGTTTGCTGTCGGATCAGGGAAACGCGCTTCGATTCGACGTGCTTTGTCCCCCTCCACGAAGGGAATACGAATCGATGCTGAGCGATTCTTCGCAGAGTAAGCTAATTTCACTGGCGCTTCAAAGCCTGGTACTAAACGTTTATATGAGTTAGTCCCTGGGTTCGTAATCGCATTGAGTGCACGCGCATGTTTGATAACACCACCAATATAAAACACTGCAAATTCACTTAAACCTGCGTAACCTGAGCCTGCAAATAAATTTTTACCGTCTTTCCAAATCGATTGATGCACATGCATACCTGAGCCGTTATCACCGACAATCGGTTTTGGCATAAATGTCGCTGTCTTGCCATAATTATGTGCTGTGTTTAACACGACATATTTAAGAAGCTGTGTCCAATCAGCGCGTTGTGTGAGGGTACTAAATTTAGTGCCAATTTCACATTGACCTCCTGTCGCTACTTCATGGTGATGCACTTCAACAGGCACACCCAAAGCTTCCAATGTGATCGACATCGCTGAACGCACATCTTGAAGCGAATCGACTGGAGGGACTGGGAAGTAGCCACCTTTCACACCTGGTCGGTGACCAATATTGCCACCTTCATGTTGTGTTGCAGAATCCCATGCACCTTCTTCTGAATTAATTTTAACGTGACAACCATCCATGCCTTGAGACCATGTAATGGAATCAAAAATAAAGAACTCAGGCTCTGGACCAAAGTAAGCAGCATCGCCTAAGCCGGTTGATTTTAGATAAGCTTCTGCGCGACGCGCTAAGCTCCGTGGGCAACGCTCGTAACCTTTACCATCTGTGGGGTCTACAACATCACACGTGAGGATAAGGGTCGGCTCTTCCATGAAAGGATCGATATTTGCTGTGTCTGGATCTGGCATGAGTAACATGTCAGAGGCTTGAATGCCTTTCCAGCCTGCAATCGATGAGCCATCGAAGGCATGACCTTGCTTAAATTTACTTTCATCAAAAGCTGAGACAGGCACGCTGACGTGCTGTTCTTTGCCTCGCGTATCCGTGAATCTAAAGTCCACGAATTTAACGTTGTTATCTTTAACCTTTTTCATTACATCAGCGATTGCCATTTCATTCTCCTAAAAGCGACATTTTTGATTTGATTTAAAGTTTATTCATGCATTTCAACATATTAATATTAAGCATAAATTGTGCCAATCGAATAATGTGCTAAAGCTTTGATATTATACGCACTTTAAAAGGTATTCTTAAAAAATTGCACCATAAAAATGCATTTTTGCTATTTAAGCACTTAAATAGTGCATAATTGTCGTGGATGGCAGTTTTTTAAAAAACACTTATACTCAAAACCTTCATCCAATCGATGTGATAACCGCACCATGACTGAAGTTAAAAAACATTTTGCTGTAATTGGTAATCCGATTCATCACAGCCTATCCCCTCGAATCCATGCCATCTTTGCAAAAGATGCAGGGCTTCTGATGGATTACCAAGCGGTGCTATCGCCACTCGATGGATTTCAACAAACATCACAAACACTCATTTCACAAAAACTAAGCGGTGCTAATGTCACGCTACCATTTAAAAAAGAAGCTTATCAGTTAGCGCATAAACATTCTCAACACGCGACAATCGCTGAAGCAGTGAACACACTCGAATTTAAAGATAAAGAAATCATTGGACACAATACCGATGGCATCGGATTAGTTCGAGATCTCGAACAAAATCTTCTTATAGATTTAAAAGATAAAAAAATTTTACTCATTGGTGCGGGCGGTGCGGCTGAAGGTGTGTTGTATTCAATACTAGAAAAAAAACCATTAGAACTCACACTCACCAATCGTACGATTGAAAAATCAAACACGATTAAAAATAAAATGAATGCGTATGCGAAACATTTAAATGTCGATTTGAACGTCGTCGAAATCTCAAAACTACCACAGCAATATTTTGATGTGATCATCAATGCCACTTCTGCCAGTTTAAATGAAGCTGATCTTGGTTTGGACAACAAAGTCTTTCATGAGAAGTGTTTAGCCTATGACATGATGTATGGCAAAGAAACAGCATTCATCAAACAAGCAAAATCCCAACACGCTCAAACATCAGATGGATTAGGGATGCTTGTGGAACAAGCGGCTGAAGCGTTTTATATTTGGCACCACATCAAACCCCAAACAAAATCTGTGATTGATTTTTTAAGAAAAAATTAATTGCGTCAAGGATTAAAAAATCTATTCTGGCATCATCGGTCATTACAAGGAAAAATTGTATCCGTCCTATTTCTTTTATTTTTTTTCTATCAGCTTTGGATTTTGTTACATATTTTTTTATGGACTGTAGTCAATCCGAGCGACAGTGCTTTTATGGAAACAAGACTAGAACATCTGCTAGAAAAAGACGAGAAAGCAACGCTTCGTCATCAATGGGTCAATTACAATCAGATCTCTATGCATATTAAACAAGCTGTGATTGCAGCCGAAGACGCTAAATTTATTGATCACGAAGGGTTTGATTGGGAGGGCATTGAAAAAGCCTATGAAAAAAATAAGCGACGCAAAAAAATTGTCGCAGGGGGCTCTACCATTAGCCAGCAACTCGCTAAAAATTTATTTTTATCGAATCAAAGAACACCGTGGCGAAAGATAGAAGAAACCATGATTACGCTCATGCTGGAAACGATTTTAAGTAAAAAAAGAATTTTAGAAATTTATTTGAACGTGATTGAGTGGGGGAATAATGTCTATGGCATTGAAGCGGCATCCCAACGGTACTTTTCAGCGCATGCAAAAGAGCTTAATA